>ERZ824978.345-NODE-345-length-69434-cov-3.884562_pt1 | contig 69434 bp, 67 predicted proteins | sample MGYA00519860_ERZ824978 | MGnify/ENA primary metagenome ERZ824978 (study PRJEB31778, sample SAMEA3449184) | human gut metagenome | biome: human gut; feature: human-associated habitat; material: faeces | place: United Kingdom | collected 2010/2012 ... | reverse complement strand
GAAAAATCCAGGTCTGAGTCAAGATCTTCTTCAACATCCTCACCAATGTCTTCCTCAATATCCTCAATATCATCCATCTCATCACTCAGATCCATGGAATCCTCTTCCAGATCAGTCATTTCAAAATCAGTATCTAAATCTGCCGTCTCACCTACATCCAGATCTGCAGATTCCATATCTAAGGAGCAATCGCTGCCCATATCTCCACCTTCGCTGAATTCACACATCCTCAAAACCTCCTGTTCTGCTACTTTCTAAGGGAATTTGCAATCAGTTTTTCTGACACCGGTATTGATGTGCCATATTTGATCCTGCGCCATAAATGTACTTTGACACAAGAAAGCAGTTCCTGATCAAATGGCTCGCTATTCAACTCTGCCTTGATCCGGTTACTGATATTAGCGAACACCTTCTTTACGGGATCAAAGGATGAATCTGAGACTTTAAAGTTTTTCACAAAAATTCTTCGCGCAATATCCCTTGCTAAAATTCTTCTTGCATAAAGACAGCTCTGGCTGCAGCATTCGATACAACTGCATTCCGGATACGGCTTTAACAACTTTTCTTTGCCTGTCCAATAATAGGACTTCTGTGCAAGCTGTTGGTCTGTGATCGTAATATCTATATTATTTTTATCCCTGTAATCTTCAGTTTTAAGTTCCTCTGGCTCCTCCAGCTTATGATAGAACAGAAAAGCTTCTCCAGGTTTCAGCTTCGATAAACGGTTTCTCTGGATTTCATCCATATTAGTACTGTCAGCCAGAATCCGCTTATCTTCTGCTTCTACTAAACGAAATGCCAATTTTATATCCGTAAGTCCCACAACATCAGACGTAACTTTCCTTGGCGATTGATCCGCAATAACAAGCCCTACTCCATAAGCCCGTGCCTCTGCCAGCATACGCTTGATCAAACGCTTTGCGATTTCTCCTGGGTCTGCGCCACCTTCTCCTGCATGACTCTCGGCATCGAATAAAACATGTGCTTCCTCTAATAAAATCACATTTTTCAGATTGCCTTCACCGATATAATTGGCATTGATATATGCCAGAATAGATAACAGGATCAAGGCGATGATAAGAGCTTTTTCATCGCTGTTTTCGATTGAGGTAAGCTCGATTACCGTCGGTTTCGTCAACAGATCTTCAATAGGAATCGAGTAATAATTGTCGAACAAATTGACTAAACTGTTGAGACGAACTACCCCGGCTCTCCCAATATTCCGCGCATCCCCTGTGTATCCTATTCCATCAAAAGTATACTGGAAGCATCGAATAAAATCGGATATATTAAAAACTCTGCCTTCATCATCTCTGGTATAAGTGTCCAACCATCGAAAATCCGAATAGCAGTTATTGATTGCTTCTTCAAACATTTTATCCAATGGACTTGCCATCGTTACAGCTGCTGCAAAAGCTGTTTTCAAAGTAGACTTATAGGTTTCCAGTTTCACATTTCTTGGAGGAAGAAAGGGATTGAACACAAAAGGAGAAATGAAGTTCTTTCCCGGTGTAAACACCTGCAGATCAGGAATGCTTTCCACCATCGCTCTGTATTCATTTTTTGCCGGTTCGATTACCAAAAACGGAATCCTATGTTTTTTCCAGAGTCTGTCTAACAGGCTTACAGAAAAAGTTGTTTTTCCACATCCCGGTGCTCCCGCGATAAGCATATGCTTCGTTAAATCATTTAAATTAAAACCTATCTCTGCTTGATCTGCAGAAGACTTTATCTTTCCAACGGAAATATCGCTTGAATTTATGACATCCGGAGCATACGATCTACTGTTTTTAGTTGCCTCGTCTACAGGTAATCCCGCTCCTACATTATCACTCCCAACAGGCAGCTGAAAAATATTAGAAGCTTCTTCTTCCGTAATGATATATGGCAGTCGAAAACTGCTTTGCTGCACCAGTCCCGAAGACCAGATATCATTGTTTCTGTTTTTTTGCAAAAGAATTTCATTCAACGCCCATGGAAGCGGATAGAAATTTGAGATACGATCCACTTCATCCCTGGAAAAAGGAATAAACTTGGCTGCCACAGGTTTCTTCGAGTCTGCATTTATAAAGCCATATACTTTAGGGGCAATATTATTGACTGCCCCTGCATCGCCATAAACCACTATATTATAAAAGAACAGCGGGCCGCGTTTTCGACCCTCATAATACTGATAGAACTCCACATATTTTCCCGCTAAAGATGACTGTAAATTATTCATTTGATCAATCTGAACGCCTTTTTCCAGTAATCCCAGCGTTTGTGCCATACTGCCTAACTGTTGCCCTTCTTCCGCTGTATAGTAAGTAGTCATCAGCTGAATCGAAACAGCACAGTCCGGATACTGTGTTAAAATCTTTGTGATGCTGCTTAAATCATCATTTTGTTCAGGAAATACATCATAAGAATAGCAAACAGGTAAAATGGGATTCTGGAGATCGTTTAACGCTTCATCCTTTACGATGCTCACAATCGACGAGTCTTTTATTCTTGAATAATCTTGCAGAAACTCTTCGTAATCAAGATATTTAACACCATATTTTTCAGAGACTAATGAATTGGCACAGATATGCACCATATTATCTAAATCGCTGCAAACACATTCCTGGTTTTCTCCAATCAGTCTTGCAACGAAAAATAACCGTATTTTTGCTTCATACGGTTGATTTTCTACTTTTGTTGTCATCCACAAAAGTTCTAATGATATTTCACACGATGTCCCTTCTGAAATCCTGTTTTTATATAGCTGATAGATTTCAGACAACATACGCTGTATGTTTTTTCGCTTAGTTTCTATGAGATGTGTAAGGGTACCCACTCCCGAAATAATATTCGCGTGCGGAATTGAGGTTATTTCAATAATCGAAACCCCATTGACTTCACCGCTATTCAATTCCTGAAAAAACATAGAATTGTCCATTATGCATTCCTCATTATGTAGATGATAACCTTATATACTGCCTTATCATATCGCATAATGTATGCTAATGGGAGGTACTTGTAACAATCAGCAGTCTAAATGTAACGAAATTCTACCAAGTCTTTTATTATTAAAAAATGAAGACAATTCTTATGCTGCCTTCGCTCGACCTTATATAAATACCCAAAACAAAAAGCAGACCATATGACCTGCTTTCGTTCTTCTTTGTTAGTGGGAGTCTATACCCGTAGTTCTTGAATAGAGCGTCTTTCCCTTTTCTTTATATAATTCTAGCATGCAGTATTGCACATATCAAACATTTCTAGATATTGCCCTATGCTCTAAAGCTTTATCTTCTCCGTCTTACCTGCTTTTTCTTGCCTGATTTGCCGGCTTTACCGGCTTTTTTCTGCGGCTTTTTTCTGCTCCGCTGGTGCAGGCTGCTGGTCTGAGCAGTCTTCCTTTTCTGCTGTTTTATCGCCCAGTTGTTCTGCAGGACTGACAGCATTTCTGCTTCTGTCTCATTGACCTCATCAGAAGCATCCTCCTGAAACTCCTCTCTACGGCCTTCCAGCTCTGCGCGAAGTGCTTCCAGATCATCCAGCAGCTTGATGTTCTGCGGACTTTCTGCCGGCTCAGCGCCATATTCTTCCGCATCCGTTTCTTCCGGCTCCATCATTTCCGCCTCGTTTATTTCCTCATCCAGCCACTGATCGATAGGATCTGGTCCCAGCTCTTCTTCCGGCCAGGCTTCCTCGATGACGGACGGTTCCTCTTCCTTCTTTCGCTTGGAAAACAGCCCCAGCATCCAGCAGGCAAGCACAATAAACAATACCGAAAGCACTGCCGATCCGATCAGATATGGCATATTCAGTTCATGTTCATCGCTCTTCAAATCAGCCTTGGAAAGGCTTCCTTCCCGCACGCACTCAATTCCCCGGATCTCCTCCAGAGTCTTGCCGTTCTGAGTGCCTACCAGAGTCAGTTCCTTACGATCCGGAATATAGGAATACTGATACCGCTTCGTATCCGATTCGTAGACATACTTCCCTTTGACAGTCAGATCGCCCAGTTCTGAATTTCGAAATTCAGTGTAGCCCTTGGTTAATTTGATATCTTTGAGAAAATCTTTAGACAGCTTGAATTCTCCAAGCGTAGCTTTCCCGAAATAAGCTGCGGATCCATCTTCCTCTTCTGTCCATTTCCCGTTATCTCCTAACGTCTCCATTCTTCGTTCTACATAAGCAGACTCAAACGTCAGATCCAGCTGCGTATCATGTACACTCTTGGCAGTGTGAAGCTTGCCTCTCACGATGACAGGTTTGCCTTCATTGTCTTTATCTACTTTACCGTTTTGCAGGAAAACAGCCTTCTCGATCTGTTCCATGGTCTTCGTCGTGTGACCGTCCTCGCGGGACATGGCCGTCGAAAAGCCGTGAAGGCATACAAGCGCTGCGATAACAAAGATGATTCCGAGTATTTTTTTACGATTCATGATCTATTCCTTCCGTATATTTTCTACTGCATATTCTCTACTGCTTACGGTTATTCTCCAATTTGCTTTCTCTATTATAAATGCTCCCGTCGTGAATAGCAATGTGATTCTGGTATTTCACGCCGTCAAAAAAGCACAAAAAAATAATAATACCAGTCCTTCCGTCGAAACACTTCCTTTTCCCAAAGCTTTCATCTTCTGACCTCTGATGCCCGTGACTTGCAATCCTTTGCTTCTTTTCTGCGATCGTCTGACCGCCCTTTCGTCTTCTGCTCATTTGGTTCTGTGAAGTTTCCGCTTTGGCTGTTTCCGTGCCGGCCTTCTCATGGGAGCTATCCTGGCTTCCGGGGTTTCAACATCCGCAACTGGTATTATATTTGTTCTTCCTGAATCATTTCTGGTGGAATCACCTTCTTTCTAAAGTTTCTCCTCTCTGTGATTGTATTATAGCACGAAGCTTCACCAGATGCAAGAATTTTTAGAAAGTTTATAACTTTTAAAATTTCTACTTTTCGTTGACCAGCTTTCCTGTCATATGATCAATGTGAAGTGCCACCAGCTGTACACGGGAAATGTCGCGTTCCATCTCCTCATCCACTTCTTCTGTCGTTGGATAATACTTCAGTCCGATTTTTCTCGTCTTGTCATACGTCAGCTTGTCATCTTCCACCAGCTCCGCATGTCCGAACACAACTACGCTGGTTACATTCCAGGCCCAGTCGCCGTCCTTCTGAAAACCTGTATTCCATGTAGTGAAGCAGACCTTGTCACAATTATGGATCGAATCGATCTTATGCCCTTCCTTTGCACAATGGAAATATACGGTATTCTCCTCTTCTTCATACAAAAAATCCATCGGAACGGTATAAGGATAGCCCTCATCCCCGATCACGGAAAGCACGCCCCGCTTTTCATTTTTCAGGATTTCTACACAATCCTGGTTTTCCACCTGCTGCTTGAAGCGTCTCATTTCTCTGAACATAAATTACCTCCTGTTATTTCTGCAAAGCTGCCGCGCGGTCTGCGGCATTCATCGTGCCATCAGTATATCACAGAATCCAAAGTAAAACACTGCTACACGAAAAGTTTTCAGGTTCTTTTAATCCTGTTCATCAATGACTCTACCCAGATAGACTTGCATTTCTCGTCCATCCAATTATAATAATAAGTGGGAGAAATCCTGTCAATACAATCAAAGAAAAGAGGTGCTTAGAATGAGAGTAAAAGTAAATAATTCCGATGGTATCTTCCCGATGCCTGTTTTAATGATCGCAACCTATAACGAAGACGGCAGCGTGAACGTAATGAACGCTGCATGGGGCTCCATGCAGGCGAGGGGACACGTAGTCTTGAAGCTGACGGAAACTCATAAAACCGTAGAAAACATCAAAGCCAGAGGCGCTTTCACCGTAAGCATCGCAGATGCGGCCCACATGGTAGAGGCAGACTATTTCGGCATAGAATCCGGTAACGATGTTCCTGATAAATTTGAGCGCAGCGGCATGACTGCCAGCAAGGCTGAACATGTGGACGCTCCCATCATCAACGAGTTTCCCCTCTGCCTGGAATGTGAATTCATCGAATACCAGGGCGGCGAGTACGGCTGCGGCGTCATCGGCAAAGTCGTAAACGTGACGGCTGACGAAAGCGTACTGGTAAACGGCCAGCTGGATATGTCCCTGGTCAATGCCATCGCCTTCGATACTTACACTCACGGCTACTATAAAGTGACCGAACGCGTCGGCGAAGCCTTCCAGGAAGGTCTCAAGCTGAAGAAATAGGTTTGGGATCCTGCGGATTCTTTCGTTTCTGCAAAGACTCCGAAGCCCATATAAATCGACAAGCAAAAAGCCCTCATGCTGCCCGGCTCCGTATCAAGCGGACGCCCTACATGGGGACTTTTTTATGTCTTCATTTCCAGTGATTCAGCTTCGGCACGACGGCTTCCATATGCGCCCGAACCTGTTCTTCCGGCCACTCCTCGGTCGCCATATGCTTTGCACAAAAATCAATCAGCTGCTCCTTGCTGGTGTACTTGAACTCCCCGTCCGCATAGCACCATTTACAGTACTCTTCATTAAAATCGCCATCTGGCTCTTTGCTGATCGTAGAATCCTCCAGCGGCATCCCGCAACATTGGCAGAACAGCTGTCTCGGCATTCCCAGAAGCGTGTTGATTGAAACATCAAACACTCGCGACAACAGCTTCAACGTTTCCGTATTCGGTACAGTTTCCCCGGTTTCCCAGCGCGATACCGCCTGCCGAGTCACCATCACCTTTTCCGCAAGATCATCCTGTGACATCCCGCTGTTTGTGCGGAGCTCTAAAATAATATCTTTCGTTTCCATCGTTCATTCCTCCATAAGGACATGGTACATCAGCTTTTCTTCTCCCGCAAGCAACTTGCAGTTGCGTCATTCTTCTACAGCGCATCCACCGGGCAGTTCCGCTTACATTCCAGACACAAGATACATTCCGTACCGTTCTTTCGACGCTTGGACGGATCCAGCATATCCACTTCCATAGGGCAGACCTTCCTGCACTTGCCGCAGGAAATACACTTGCTTTCATCGCATTTCACACGGATCAGCGCGAAATAACTCATCGGCTTCAAGAACACCGTGATTGGACAGAGATACTTACAAAAAGCGCGGTTGTCCTGATAGATAAAAGCCAGCAGGATTCCCAGCCCGTAATACATAATATTTCCTATGATGAATGCCCAGAACATGATTTTTTCGATATTACCCACATGGGCCAGGAACAGCGCCGCCACGAAAATTAGCGAAATCGCGAACATCACGTACCGCATCCAGCCAATGTTCCGGTGACTCCAACGCTCCCCGCGCTCCCGCTCATTCTCCGGCTTCCCCGGCACTTTGAACGGCAAAAAGTCCAGCACCATCGCCGTCCAGCAGGCATAGCCGCACCAGCCCCGGCCAAACAGCAGCGGCCCGAAGATCTTTGCAACGGCATAATGAATCGTCGCCGCTTCAAACACCCCGGTAAACAGATAATACCAGAACCCCTCGATCTGCATATTCTCTCCGCAGATCAGCCCCAGATACACTAGCATATACAGCCCCACCAGAAGCTGCACGATCCTCCGGGCATGCCGGTATTTTTTCACGAAAAGAAAGACGCCCAGCGAAACGGACACGCCGATATAACTGAAATTAAACAGATAAAACAAATTGTCCCGCGTCAGCCAAAGCACCACGGCCACCGCTTCAAACACCGCCAGCAGCACCAGCGGGAAAAAGTATTTTTTCATAGTTCGCCTCCTTCTTTTCATTCTGCAAAGAGTGTTCCTCCAGTTTCATCTGCGGCATTCCTGCAAATCGTTCTTCAGTGCTTTTTCTGCGGCTGTCCTGCGAGTGCTTCCTGCACGCTTCTCCAAAATGTTTTCGGTCAGTTTCTCTATTGCTGCCCTGCAAAACTGACTGAAACACATCTCCAAGGCGTTATGCTCAAGCGACAGCAATACCACTCTCGACCTGTTTTCAGCCAGTCTGCACACCTGTGAAAGCCCAAACTGACTGAAACGGTTTTCGTCAGCGGCTGGGAGGAAACAGTCACTGCTACCCTCTCCCAGTTCCTGCGCTCCCGCATTTACAAATACCACCCTGTCACGCTCTCCTCGTCGCATCGGATTTCTTCCGGCGTTCCAGTCGCGATGATGCGGCCACCGTTTTCTCCGCCGCCTGGGCCCATGTCGATGATATAGTCCGCGTTACGGATCACATCCAGATCGTGTTCGATGACGATAAGAGTCGCGCCGTGATCCAGCAGGATCTGGAACACGCTCAGAAGCACCTGTACATCCAGCGGATGGAGCCCGATAGACGGCTCGTCAAATACAAACACGGAGTCACTCTGGGTCTTGCCGATCTCGTTGGCCAGCTTCAATCTCTGCGCCTCCCCACCGGAAAGGCTCGGCGTTTCTTCTCCCAGCGTCAGGTAGCCCAGTCCTAAAGTCTTCAGAACCTCCAGCTTCCGACAGACGCTTTTCATATCTTTGCAAAATTCGATGGCGGTATCCACGTTCATGGCCATCAGCTCCGGCAGCGACGCACTTTCCCCTGCTTTGTTGGTCAGCTTGATCTCATACGCCTCATCGCCGTAGCGGCTGCCTTTGCAGTCCGGGCACGAGATATTGACGTCCGGCAAAAACTGCACGTCCAGGTTCACCTCGCCGGTTCCGTTACATTCCGGGCAACGCAGCGATCCAGTATTATAGGAAAACGCTCCGGCTTTCAGCTTTCGTTCCTTTGCCGCAGGCGTTTTACTGTAAAGTTTTCGCAGTTCATCGTGCACTCCGGCATAGGTCGCTACCGTCGAGCGGACGTTGATACCGATAGGAGTCGCGTCGATCAGCTTGACATGCCGGATGCCGTCTGCGCGAAGTGTCTTTACATGATCCGGCAAAGGCTTCTCCACAAGCTGCGCCTGCAGCCCCGACACCAGACTTTCCAGGATCATGGTGGTTTTCCCGGAACCAGACACACCGCAAACGGCCGTCAGACGGCTTTTGGGGATCTGGATTTCAAGAGGCTTAACCGTATGGATGGCTCCCGTTGAAAGATAAATGGATCCTTCCTCGAACATAGCGGCAGGATCGACCACATGGCGGATCCTGCTCTCCGCTTCACCCGACAGGAACGGGCCGATCTGGGAAACCGGATCTCTCATAACAAAATCCGTCGTGCCCTGTGCGATCACGTATCCGCCTTCTGCCCCCGCCTGCGGGCCCATCTCCACGATCCAGTCAGACTCTTTCAGGATCTGGGTATCGTGATCTACTAAAATAATGGAATTACCGTCGGCCACCAGATCGTTCATGACGCCGGTCAAGCCTTTGATATTGGAAGGATGGAGGCCGATGGACGGCTCGTCCATCACGTAAAGAACGCCCGTGGTCCGGTTGCGAACGGCGCGGGCAAGCTGCATCCGCTGCCGCTCTCCCGTCGAAAGAGTCGCCGCCGAACGATCCAGAGAAAGGTATCCCAGTCCCAGCTCCAGCAGCCGTTTCGCTGTATTGGTAAAGGCACTGCAGATGCTTTCCGCCATAGGCCGCATTTCTTCCTGCAAAGACTCCGGCACGCCCTGTACCCACTCCACAAGATCGGAGAGCGCCATGGTGCACGCCTCATCCAGGGTGATCCCCCGCAGCTTCGGATACCGGGCCTTCTGGGAAAGCCGCGTCCCGTGACACACAGGGCAGACGTCTTCTTTCAGGAATTTTTCCACCCGCTTCATGCCCTTCTCATCTTTGACCTTGGCCAGCGCGTTTTTCACCGTGTACACTGCATTATAATACGTAAAATCCAACTCTCCAGCCTGATTGGATTTCTTCGCCTGATACAGGATATGCTTCTTTTCTGCAGGGCCGTGGTAGACGATTTCTTTTTCCTTTTCCGTTAGATCGCGAAACGGAATATCTGTTCGAACGCCCATTTCCCGGCACACATCAGTCATAAGAGACCACATGAGACTGTTCCACGGGGCGACCGCACCCTCGTCGATAGTCAGGGAATCGTCCGGTACCAGCGTATTCATATCTACAGTTCGGACCATTCCCGTGCCGCTGCACTCGGGGCATGCTCCCTGAGAATTAAAAGCCAGTTCTTCTGCCGCCGGAGCATAAAAAGATACGCCACACTCCGGACAGACCAGCGCTTTTCCAGCCGCTACCGCTAGAGAGGGCTTTGCATAATGACCGTTAGGACACCGATGACTCGCCAGACGCGAATACATGAGCCGCAAACTGTTGAGCAGCTCCGTTCCCGTGCCGAACGTACTCCGGATTCCCGGAACGCCCGGCCTCTGCCTTAGCGCCAGTGCCGCCGGAACGTACAGCACTTCATCCACCGCCGCCTCCGACGCCTGGGTCATCCGCCGCCTTGTGTAGGTGGACAGCGCCTCCAGATATCGCCGCGAACCCTCCGCATACAAAATGCCCAGCGCCAGAGAGGATTTTCCCGATCCGGACACGCCTGCGATCCCCACGATCTTGTGAAGGGGGATGTCCACGTCAATGTTCTTCAAATTATGTACTTTCGCACCGCGAACCAGTATGTTGTCGATCATAGTCTCACTCCTGTATCAGATTCTTGTCTATGCCATAAGTATAGCATATTTTCAGCAAAAGGTGACAGTGAGCCTGCCCTTGCCATCCCTTTCCTCGAACTTCCGCCGTGTGTTTTCAGTCAGTTTTCTCCCCTATCTCATTCACGACTGACGGAAAACAGATTCCTGATGCCCTCTCACAAACGACTGGCGCTCTTTCCTGCTTCATGCTTCAGTCAGTCTGCCCACCTTCGACCATCAAAACTGACTGAAATAATTTCAGCCACAAACCCGGCACGAGTTGCATCCATTAAAAATCTCCAATATAAAAACGAGGCCATCTCTGGCCCCGCTGTTTCGATCACTATAATCGCTATATAAATGTTTCAACCTCTTAGAACTTGCCGGAAGATCCCCCGTGAGTCGTTCCTGACGAACTGGTGTGGGTCGTGCTTCCAGAAGAACTGGAGCTGTGATGGTGAGCCGCTGCCGCCCCTGCAGCCGCGCCACTGGATGAGTCGCTCTTGGCCACCCGATCCACTCGCTTGTTCAAAAACTGCTCCGTCTGCGTCGTCAGCTTCATGCTTCCCGGACGAACGTAATTCTTCGCAGCCGGTTCTCTATGCACGCTGTTGAGATCGCCCGCCTGACACAGCACGATGATCAGCGACGTGATAATGCCCAGGACGATCCCGCCGATGAGGATCGCACGCGGATGCATATCATCGGTATCGTCCGCCTGTGCCGTTTCCGTTTCAGTCGCCTCCACCTCGGTCTCCGACTCCACCTGCTCCGTTTCCTCAACAGGCTTGTTGGCGTCGATCAGGTACGTCTCACACTTATCCGCAAAAATATTAAATGCCTTTGTCGGATTATCCCGCAGCTTTTTCACGACCTTGTTCATCGTGGTTTTCTGACGCGCATCGGTAAACGTATTGATGGCCGAACCCGTCGTCGTGATGACCCAGTCACCGCTGTCAAAATTCACCACCAGCATGATCCCGCTGTGATCATCGCCGATCCCCAGACCGTTAGCGTCATAATAATCGTCAGCATATGCCTGCGGCTCCTTGCCCTCAAAGTCGCTGGTCGTGCGGATATACACCCCGCAGTTCTGCTCCGTCGTGATCGTCGAGAGCCGCGTTTCCAGCGCCGCCTGATCCTCCTGCGAAAGGATCGCCGACGTGTCCTGCATATAGACAGAACTTCCTTCTGCAAAGACCGCGCCCGCGGAAACGCCTAATGTCAGCAGCAGAGTCATCAGTATTACAAATATTCTATTTCTCATCTCTGCCACCTCCTAGAAAATCGCATCTATAAATGCCGCGACGAAAATCCCCACGACACTGAAAATACCGGAAAACAATGCAAATCTTCGGAAGAAAGCTTTTCCATCCAGCGGCAGATCGCCGACGAACTTGCCCGTCTGACCGTTCATAGCGAAAGTATACATCTGATCCTTCCACTTGGTGTTCAAAAGCCATACCGGATACAATGCATATTTCGCCACGCCGTTTTGCAACTGCACGCCGGCGTGTTCCTTCGTCACTCCTGTAAAGCCCTCTACCGTGGCCTCGAACATATCCTCCGTGCTCTTGCGTATTCTGGCGTTGGCAGCCTTCATGCTGGCCTGCGCATCCACGTCGTATTTATCCGCCAGAAATCCTGCCAGATAAGCCGAATCAAACGGCACCGCTTCTTTGAAATCAAACGGCTCAATGGATTCCATCAGATCATCCGGCATCTTCTTGGAGCCGTCCACCGGCACATGATCGAAGGTCACATGACCGGCTCTCTGGATGCGATAGTAATTGTGTTCCGTATAGTGATACCGGGAATCGCTCCAGCTACGTGTCCGCTCGCCTTTGAAGCTGAAATTGGCCTCCACTTCGGCGTCAAAGAGCCAGAACGGTATGTAAACTCCCTTGATCTCTTCGATATGATTCTCATCCTTAAACAGCTTCGGCACCATTTTTTTGCTGCGCACATGCTGGGTCAAAGCTTCCTTAGCCTGCTGCTTGTTGAGCTTAAATGGGATAACGTAATCCGGTTTCAGCATGCCAGAAACCTTGCCCTTCAGGACTACGGGATTGCCGCAGTACGGGCAGCTTGCCGCCGCGGTCGTCTCTTCGCAGACGATCTCGCCGCCGCAGGACTGACAGGAGAGAACGTACATGTGATCCTGTTCTCCTGCATTCCATTCGGAACCCGGCTCTACATTCCAGTCCATGTTTCCCTGCTGCTGGCTGTTGGGAGCACCTGCCTGTGCTCCTGCCGGTTTGCCGGGTGCTCCCTGGTCACCCGGCGGATTTCCCGGATTGCCTGGCTGCGCCTGTTGCCCCGGCGCGCTACCCGCCTGTCGGCTCTGTGCTCCAAGCTGTCCGTTCTGATTTCCCGGCTGAGCCTGATTTCCCGGCTGGCCTTGCGCTCTGTTCTGCGCCCCGGCCGGATTTTTTGGTACACCCGGCGGTTCCTGCATCGTCTGAAACTGCGATGTATCATAACTGCTGTCACAATACGGACACTTCAGCTTCTGACTGGCCGTATCAAAGGCCAGCGCCCCGCCGCAGGCAGGGCATTTATATCCTATCTGATCTGACATCTACGCCTCCTTATTTCACGTCGTTTTCATCGAAAATATCGCCGCAGTTCGGGCAGAATTTCGGCGGTTTCGTCGGATCTTCCGGTTCCCAGCCGCATTTATCGCATCTGTAAAGAGGCGCCGCTGCCGGTTTCTTCGCACCACACTCCGTACAGAACTTGCCTTTGTTAACCGCTCCGCAACTGCAGGTCCATCCTTCCGGCGCTACCGGTTTCGGACTGCCGCATTCCGGACAGAAGTTACCGTGAGCCGTCTGCCCGCACTGACACGTCCATCTGCCGCCAGCCGCACCGTTCTGTTTCGCCTGCTGTACAACTCCGCCTGCTGCCTCTGCCGTAGCAGCCATGCCAGCCTGCGGATTCTGCGAAGCCTGCTGCATGTTCTGAGGCTGCTGATTTATCTGACCCTGTGGCGGCACGTTCTGCTGCATCTGAGGCTGCTGCCCAGCCTGACCCGAAGCACCCTGCTGCGGCTGTCCATTCTGCGGATTCTGAGCCTGCTGCTGCCCCATAGCAAACAGATCATTGGCGTTCACACCGCTGGCCTGCGCCGCCATGCCCATGCCCATGAATCCCATCATAGCGCCGTTTTCATTAGCTGCCGCTGCCCGCATAGCATCCGCCTGCGCCATGGCGATATTGCCGGCCGCCAGACTCGGATCCGACATAAATGCCGCCTGCTGCATACTCTGGATCTTGGCCTTGTCTTCATCCGATACGGAGATGGAATTGACTCCGAAACCAACCACCTGCAACCCGCGCTTTTCCGTCCAGGACGCCGAAAGCTCTTCGTTGAGCGCCTCCGTGATATCCTTCGTATAAAGCGGAATGTCAGCGTAATCCACACCCTTTGCAGAAACCTTTGCAAGAGCCGGCTGTAAAGCCGTCAAAAGCTCCGACTTCAGCTGACTTTCGATCTCCTCCCGCGTGTATTCCTTCTGCACGTTGCCGCACACGTTCCGGTAAAACAGCATCGGGTTGACGATCTTATAGGAATACTCCCCGTTGCAGCGAACGGAGATCCCCAGGAACCGGTTGATGCTCGGGTCGATCATGACCTTGAACGGGATCGGCGTGGCCGTGCCGTATTTGTTCCCCATCAGTTCCTTAGTGTTAAAATAGTAGACCCTCTGATCCTTGCCGGTGCCGCCGCCAAACTGAAAACGCGACCAGAGATCCTTTGCGATTCCCGTCAGATCGTGAGTCAGATTGCCCGCGAAAATCGACGGTGCCAAATCGTTTTTATAGATAAAAATGCCCGGTTCCGCGGACAGTTCCACGACCTTGCCCTGCTCCACGACCATCATGCACTGACCGTCTGCAACGGCGATAGCCGAACCATCGGAAATCACGTCCTGCTCGCCCTTCGTATTGGACGAACGGCCCGAAACCCGCTTGGTTCCCTTCACTACCAGCACATTCTCATCGATTGCATCGCACGTAAAAAACTCTTTCCACTGATCCGCCAGCGTTCCGCCGATTGCTCCAACTGCTGCTTTAATAAGCCCCATTTTCTGCTCCTTCCTGGCTGCGCTGCTCCCGCGATATCCCGCTCATGAAGCGGCCAGCTTTTATGTCATATATCATATGTTACAAAAATAATCTACATCTCTATTATCCGTTGTCGAACAGAGCCTTGTCAAGAAAAAAGTCAGACAATTTGCCGAGAAAAAACGAAACCTGCCGAATATCCGAAAACCTTGTCTATTCTTTATTCAGGGGATTGAAATATCATAAAAATACCACCAATCCCTCCCCACCCTGCTATAAAGGATAGTTTCCCGCTTCTCGGCTCTTCTCCGATCACGCAAAATACCCCGCTGACGAATTATTATACTTGAAAAGTTATTTTCTGCTCGACGCTCGCTGTCTGCCCGCCCTAAACTATCCCCATCACACAGGCTCGCCCATGTTAGGATAATAATCACAGGTCCGATCATCGCCGATTACCCTAACTGATGATTTCCATTTATTCTGCGATAATCGACTATCTTTTTCCAGGGCATTTCCCTTTGCAGAATACCAGGAGAACTCGCAGTCGCAGAATTCCTTGGAAGCGGTGATCACCTCAGGCTCACGCAGCTGCGGCGTCATCGGCAAAGTCGTAAACGTGACGGCTGACGATAGCGTACTGGTAAACGGTCAGCTGGATATGTCCCTGGTCAATGCCATCGCCTTCGATACTTACACTCACGGCTACTATAAAGTGACCGAACGCGTCGGTGAAGCCTTCCAGGAAGGTCTGAAATTAAAGAAATAGAACGAAGAGTCCGGGGGCTCTACAGTGTATCCCCCGTTCTATTTTTTCACCTTGATCCCTTCCAGGATCGCCAGTACATCCGCATCTTCCAGGCTTATTTTCTCATCACCGTTTTCCAGTGTGACAGCCACCTGGATCTGCTCATCACCATCTTCTGTAAACAGCACTGCGATCGGATATCCTACGCTCGTTGCAGTGTATCCTCTCCAGGTATGATCGCTTGTCTTGATATCCTCGATATCTTTTCCATCCTTGTACAGTTCCTTAGACGGCATACTTAGAGTTCTATCCTTTCCAGAATACGTAATATGCACCATCGGCTTGTTGAACAAATCAAGCTCGCTTTCCGCGCCTTTGCCGATACTTACCGTATTAGGATCATACCCTTCCTCATAATCACCGAAAACATCTGCACCGTGAAAGGCTTTCCAGCCCTCTGGAACGAAAACTTCTATGTTTCCACCGTCAAAAGTTTCTCCCTTGACAGATTTGGCAGAATTGCCGCATCCGGCAAACACAAATATCATTACAATCGTCGTGACCATAATGGTCAACATCCTGAATTTACTTCTCATATATCCCTCCTTTTCCTTTTAAAAATGCGAAAAAGCGGAGCCATATCATTTATACAGCTCCGCTTTCTATTCTCATTAGTCGCCTATCAGCTGACCCGTCGGGCTCAGGCTGGTCGCAGTCATGTTACCGTCTCCTTCTTTGTCTTTAAACAGCACATGAACACGGGAATCATCATCCGGTCCCGGGAAGTCGACTACCAGGTATCCATCGCCCCAGTCCTTGGTGGATTCTTCATCTTCCACATATTTTACACCCAGGAACTGTTCCATTTCTTCTGGGGACATCTCGTACCACTTGCTGTCACTCAGCTTATCATACTGCTCCTTGGTAACCGTTGCATTCGGATCGATGCCGTCGTCCTTTTCCTTGTCGCCGCCGCCTCCGCAGGCTGCCAGTGCGAAGCACAGAACCATTGCCATAACGATCATCAGTAATTTCTTTTTCATTTCATCACCTCTTGTTCTCTTATTTCTTTAACGATTGATATACATCCCAGTTGAAACCGATCTGGTCCAGCTGATATGTCACTAACTCTTCATCTCCCGGATAAAAATGAGACTCGATCCAGACAATACATCCTTCCGAAGATTCTGCACCGTGTGGCTGTTTTGTCAGGACATCATTCCATGACCAGCTTCCCATATCATCATTGCCTAGCTGATATGAGATCCTGCAGCCTTCCGCACCGTATTTTTTAAGCGTTTCTTCGGTAAGCATCCTGGCTGGCTCATAAGATTTTGCCGCATTTTTCATCTGCTCTTCAGACACTGAAAGATCGGACTCCCACCTTACCGTAATGACGATCCGGATCTCCTGACCAGGCGTTGAACTATCGCCGCAGATCGCCAGACACGTTGTCCTGTCTTCCTGGTACTCCATTCCTTTGTAGAATGATTTATCTGCAAAATCTCCATGGATCATTCCCGTCTTATCCGTAAAATCCCACTGCTTCCTGGCGGTCACCTCAGTTTCCTTAGTGGATTTCTCCGCTTCCTTCTTTTCACCGCTGCCGCATGCCACAAGTCCCAGGCACAAAATCAAAGCAGCCAGTAAAGCAAGAAATCTCTTATTCATATGATCACCATCCCCTTCGCATCAGAACTATGACAAAGACTTTTATTTTCGGAAAAGCCCCCGCAAAAGACCGCGCCCCACTTCTTTTGCAGCCGTAGCCGCTGCGCCTTTTGCAGCACTCTTTCCAAGTGTCTTTTTCATATCCGGACTCATATTTCTAAGACCACCCGTAAAACCTCCGGCAGCCCCTGCAGCCGCTCCACCTGCTCCTTGAGAAAGCTTTTGATTCAGCTGCTTCATGTTCTGCAAAAGCTTTTCTGACGAAAAGCCATTCTTTGCAGCCTTTCGCTGCTCGCGAAGCTCGGCATCGGTCCTGTTTCTGCGAAAATATGGGATATCCTTGTTGAGCTCCGCAGCAATAGCCAGGTACTCATCATCCAGCCCCGGATCATCGTGGATCGTATCGACCGGTTCGTAATACGGCTCCTTCTGCGGCGAGAGCAGGATATCCTCCAGGCTCCGGTCCGGCAGGATCTCTTCAAATAAAACGTACCTGGACGCCTTGATATTATCCGGATGCATCACCTTTTTGATACGCCACAGTTCATCAAGCCCTTTCGGGTTCAAAAGCATGATACGATAAAATGGCGTACTTTCCATTTTATCGAAGTCGATTCCCATATCACGGCTCATAAACCTGTAACAGGATCGTGTTTTCTCACGAGTCACTACCATGGCCTGTGCATATTCCCCGATGCGGGGACCTCCTTCCCGGACCTTTCGCTTCGTATGCTCCCAGGCGTAGATCAGCGACATGAACTGCACCATCAGCTCTATTTTTACAAGATTCTGTACCGCCAGATCATCGGCTTTCCCTCGGGCGATCTCACCCATATAAGTGATCTCGTCCAGACTGCTTGCTGAAGCGTAAGTCCCTGCCGACAGCTTTACAACGGAAGATGTGATCTCGTAATTCGGATCGGCTGCCTTGAGAAAATCCTCAGCCAGTTCCTTGTAATCTGCGATCACCGTATTCAGGATCAGTTTCTCCCGCTCTATGATCATCTGTGCTTCGATCAGATCATCCGTTCGTTTCTCCACTTCAAACAGTTTTTCATAAGCTCTGCTTGTCGCTTCTCTGGCATTAGGTCTTATTTCCTCATACACCAGCCGGTAGCTGTTTAAAAACTCATGAACGGTAGGCAGTCGCTGTTCTTTCTGATAATCGAATACCTGCGGCTGATCCTCCGCTGAAACGGCACTGTAGTCATTGTTTCTGTTGATCGACGCCATGTACAGCCGGTTATATTCATCCTGAAGCCCTGCACGGCTCAGCACCCCTGCCACATCCGGATTGCCGCGGTTTTCCTCTGCAACCTGACAGAATCGTTTTTCGAAATCACGGATGCTTTCCAGCAAAGGTCCCTGGGGATCATTGTCATAAAGCAGTTTCACATACCCATCCAGAGTAGCCTGCCAAATCATATCCATCAGACCTTCACCTCCTTCATGGCGATAAAATCATATCCCATGGGATCATCAGACGGCACAGCGATACAGTTGGCTCGGTTCCACTGTTCCTGTGCTCCTGCAGCGATCAGCTGTGCAGCATGCTCCTTGGCCCAGCGCCCGATCCTCTCCTGCTCTTTCTTTAAATGGTTCAGATCCACCGCGCCTGCGGCCGTTCCCGTTTTCTTGAATTCTTCGACAAAAGCGACAAAACGTGCCATTCCTTCTTCGGTGGTCATGGTCAGCTGTCTGTATGCTTTCTGCTGTGCCAACTCTTCAAAAGAGACGCCCATCTGTTCCAGTTCAGAAAGTGCTGCCTTCATATCCTTGACTGCTTCCAGACGATGTTCCCGCTGCGGGCTTCCACAGATGCGGATGTAAGCCCGGAAGATACGTCCGAAGACTTCCTTTCGCTCCATATACCGGACCGATGCCTCCTGCGCCCTGTTATAATCATCGATCCATTCCTGTGAAAAAGCATATGCCTGCAGCCCCTTTGAAAGAAGCTTTTCACGTCGCTGCAAATGGATCTTCTCCACGTCTTCGTACCCCAGTTCGCGTGCCGCACGTATCCTGAGGTGGATCCCATCCAGCTCTTTTGCCAGAGCAGCCCCGTCGTAATAGGGGGTGTTTTTAATGGATTCCGTTGCCTCCTCTGCAGTCTGTATATTCTGATTTTCAAGCCACTGCGCCAGTTCCAGATAGTATTGTTTCTGTGCCGGAGAAACCTCTTCATCCAGCATCTGTGCACGAAGACGGTTCAAAGCGATCACTTTTTTAACATCTGTCATATGCGGTACCTCTAAAACTTTCCGGAAGAGCCGCCATGGGTCGTTCCTGACGAACTTGTGTGTGTCGTACTGCCGCCGCTGCTGCTGCCGCCGCCGGACGAAGTTTCTTTTTCAATACGATCTACTGTATTGTACAGATACTGCTCATTTTGAGCTGTCAGCTTAAGGCTTCCCGGTCTCATGTATTCCTTGGCCGCTACCCTGCGACGCACACTTCTTAAAGCATCTTTCTGTCTTTTTACTATGGCATACGCGATCAGAAGCCCGATTACGATACCGATAGCGATATCAATCAACAGATTAAAGTCTTTTGGCATGTTGCCAACATCGTACGGCTTTCCCTTTGCCGCCTGTATCAGGAAATCTTCACACAGGTCTGCATAGACTGAAAACGCTGCAGGAGGATCTTCTCGGAGATCTTTTGTGACATTTTCCATAAGATATTCCTGTCCTGCGTCCGTATAGGTAGAGATCCCGCTTCCCGTCGTGCTGATAGCCCAGTCGCCTGAATCGTAATTCAAGACCAGAATAATACCGTCGTGAGAAGATCCATATCCCATGCCGTTTTCTTCATATACGAAATCTGCGAATTCCTGCGGCGTCATTCCCTGAAAATCATCGGTAGTCATAAGATATACGCCGGACTTCTGTGCCTTTGAGATGTCGGCAAGACGCGAATCGATCTCCTTCTGGGTTTCCGAAGAGACGATAGATGCATCGTCTATAAAATATGACGTTTTCTCTGCCGCAAAACTTGAACCCGCAGCTAACCCCAGTGTCAGCAGCAGAGCCATTATGATCGTGATTGCTTTATTTCTCATCTCTGCCACCTCCTAGAAAAACATGTAGTCTGCCAAAAAGGCCAGAACACTTGCAACTATACTGAATATACCTCCCAGGATAGCGAAATTCCTCTGGTAAGCTTTTTTATCCAGCGGAAGATCGCCAACAAACTTACCGGTTTGCCCGTTCATGGCGAAGATGTAGTCCTTCCCGTTCCATCTTGTGTTGAGCAGCCATACCGGATAAAGAGCATATTTGGCAACACCATTTTGCAGATTTATGTAGGATTCTTCCGCAGTCACGCCTGTAAAACCCTGCACCGTGCTCTGAAAAGCATCCACCGTACTCCATCGGATCCGTGCATTAGCAGTATTGATGCTTGTTTCCGCATCCACATCGTACTTATCTGCCATGTATCCGGCCAGATAAGCCGTTTTGAAATCCACCGCCTGGGAGAAATCAAACGGTTCGATAGATTCCATCAGATCATCTGCCATCTTTTTAGAGCCATCCACCGGGACCTGATCGAATGCCACATATCCCGCTCGATAGATCCTGTAATAATTGTGTTCGATATACTTGTACTTCGCATCGCTCCATGTACGGGTCCGCTCTCCCTTGTAGCTGATGTTTGCTGCTACCTGTGCATCAAACAGCCAGAAAGGAACGTACACACCCTTGATCTCTTCGATATGATTTTTATCTTTGAAAAGAGCCGGCACAAGCTTTTTACGGTCAACATGCCGCTTCAACGCTTCTTTTGCCTGGTTTTTATCAAGCTTGAACGGTATGATGCAGTCCGGCTTTAACATACCGGAAAGCTTTCCTTTGAGCACTACTGGATTGCCGCAGTAAGGACAGGTTGCTGAAGCGGTCGTATCTTCGCATACGATCTCTCCACCACACGAGTTGCAGGAGAGAACACTTATATCATCTGTTTCGCCTGCAGCCCATTCACTGCCCGGTTCCACATTCCAGTTCATGCCTCCAGTTGCAGGCTGTTCTCCCTGCTGAGCCTGCGCCTGCTGTGCAGGCTCAGGCTGCTGCTGCTCAAACTGGTCCAGATTGTAAACACTGTCGCAAAACGGACATTTCAGCTTCTGGCTCGCTGAATCAAAAGCGAGCGCTCCACCGCATGCCGGACATTTATACTCCATTTGATTTGACATAAAAGCCTCCTATTCCTCCTTCACGTACGTGAATCCTATGCTCTTTCCTTCCTCTGTGCTAAATATTTTCGTATCCATATACGTTTCACCGTAGGCTTTTGCGATCCAGGTCTTTCCATTACTGTAGACCGGATAGGCTTTGGTTCCTGCACTGCTTGTATTGGAAAAAGTATCCCATTCGCTGAATTTGATTTTGACGAATCCACCCTTTGCGGCCGCGATATATTTCGGCGTCACATAATAGTCATACACGATAGCTGCTCCCTCGGCTTTATCCACTTTGCCTGAATACATGTCTACGCGGCACATGAACTGCATATTTTCTCCATTTCCAGGTGTATAGAAGTAGAGGTAGTCCCCACGAAGCATCGGTTCATAGGAAACGAAATTCGAGATCTTCGTGTCGCTGCCGTCTTCCATGTTGTACACATGAAGCGTTTCCCCGTCGGCATCATCCTGATAGATCAGGAATTTTGAGCTGACCTGATATGGATAAAACACTCCCTTATCCAGCACAGTTTCCTTGTTTTTCCCATCAAGACCCATTTTGCAGTATTTATCGTTTTCATCGGTAAAATAAATGCCGTTTTTCGTCACCTGCATATAATCGCAGGTTCCCGTATAAAGAGTTTCAGCCTTGGTTTTCCCGGCTTTTACTTTTACGATCTTCTCCTTGTCGAGAATGCCGTAAACATCTCCGTCATATACGGACAAACAACTGGCTTTGGTATCCTTGGCGATGACGGTCTTATCTTTCAGCTTGCCGTCCTTGATCTTGGCCGCTGTAAAGGCTCCTTTGCCCCATTCCTTGCCGCCATAATCTCCGTACAGCATTCCGTCCGCTTCAACACATGCACCTCCTACCATGGCATTGCTCATGGCGTAGATTTCATCATCATCAAGCGTTACGTCCCATCCTTCGATAAGCTTGGATTTCTTCCCGAGATATTTCATCGTGAATTTCATCTCCATGCCCTGTTCCTTGCCGTCCGACAGATACGTTTCCTTCACGGTTACGATCAGTTTGTCGCCGTCCAGCTTCGCATTCATCTCCCCAGCACTTTCCGCCTCAGGACCCGTATAAGAAAGTTTGTATCCATTGTCTTCCGTTTCGCTCCAGGAAATGACTCCCTCATCGCCCATCATATTGATATCCGCTGAGCCGTCACCATAGGCAGTGAGCTTAAGAACACTGGAAAAATCCTTGCCGAACATAGTTTTGACCGTATCTTTACTGACCTTCTTGCCATTATCAGTAACTTCGATGTCCTCACACTCCCAGCTGCCTGTAATGGATGTCACTTTTGGCTTTTCTTTGGCTTTGTCTTTATCGCCGCTATCTCCACCGCATCCTGCAAATGCGAAACACATTGCAAGCACGAGAACGGCTGCCAGTATCTTTCTTTTCATAAGAACCTCCTTTTTCACTTTCGTCAGTTCTCGCTTCTATTTTCTTGGACTACCACAGCTTTCACAAAATCTGCCGGCATTGGTTGCTCCGCATGACTGGCATACCCATGGGCCTTCAGCAGCATTTCCTGCAAAGGCTGCTCCCGCAGCGGCTCCTGCTGCAGCTCCCATTCCTCCTGCTGCAGTTCCCATACCGCCCTGTGGATTCACATTCTGTGACATGCCCTGGTTCATACCTGCTGCCGGCTGCATACCCATGCCCTGGTTGTTCATACCCATTCCAGGCTGCACGCCCATGCCCTGGTTGTTCATGCCCATTGCCGGCTGCATACCCATGCCCTGGTTGTTCATGCCCATTGCCGGCTGCATGCCCATGCCCTGGTTCATGCCCATTGCCGGCTGCATGCCCATGCCCTGGTTGTTCATGCCCATTCCAGGCTGCATGCCCATGCCCTGGTTCATGCCCATTCCAGGCTGCATGCCCATGCCCTGGTTGTTCATACCCATTCCAGGCTGCATTCCCATGCCCTGGTTCATGCCCATTCCACCGACCGTGCATCCAGTCACATTCTGCAGATAACTCATCATCTCCTGTCCTGCCCGCTCTACATCATGGCGACGGTTGCGGTCATCCTCGGAAATATCCATAGAGTTGAGTTTCAGCTTCATCTCATGTATATAAGGATGATTCAGGTAGATATAAAAATAGTAATCATATGAATAACTGTATCGCGGCGGATTGTAGCTTTCTCTCTCTCCGTCACGATCCGTACGGTATTCCTCCGTACGCATTTCATCCACATCCAGATTACATCCTGTGATCTGGCTCAGGGAAATAATATCCGGATTATCTTCCCTGTCAAGGTTTACCGAAGCGGCAAACAGCTGCTGTCTTTCATCTATGTACAGGTTGTATCTGTCTGATCTGATGACTCTGTCAGGACGGAAAGAACTTACCAGACTGCGATTTTCCTCACGCATCTGAAGCTGGCTTTTTATCTCTTCCAGCGTACTGTGTCTTCTGTCGTCAAACCACGGAGAAAGCTTCTTCGCACAGTCTTTGCAGATGTTGCCGTCCTCCAGTTTACGGTTTCCCAACATACCGATTTTTTCTCCGCATACATCGCAGAATTTTTTATCAAAAAGTCCCATGGTCAACTCCTCCTATTTCACATCATTTTCATCAAAAACATCACCGCACTCCGGACAGAATTTCGGAGGATTCGTCGGATCTTCCGGTTCCCATCCACACTTGTCGCATTTATAAAGTGGCGCTCCCTCAGGTTTCTTCGCACCGCATTCCGAACAGAATTTACCTTTGTTCACTGCGCCGCAGCTGCAGGTCCATCCCTGTGTTTCTGCCGGCTTAGGGCTGCCGCATTCCGGACAGAATTTGCCGGTGGCCGTTGTCCCGCACTTGCAGGTCCAGCTTCCTGCTGCTGATGGTGCAGGAGCTGCCCCGCCTGCCGGAGCCTGCTGTGGCTGCTGTACTGGCTGAGCCTGCTGTTGCTGCTGTCCCATCTGGAACAGATTGCCTGCATTCAATCCACTTGCCTGAGCCGCCATTCCCATGCCCATGAACCCCATCATTGCTCCGTTTTCATTACCGGCTGCGGTACGCATAGCATCTGCCTGTGCCGATGCTATGTTTCCTGCTGCCATGCTCGGATCTGACATGAATATGGCCTGCTGCATGTTCTGGATCTTCAGTTTATCTTCGTCTGAAACAGATATAGAATTGACACCGAACGAAACGACCTGCAGGCCTCTTTTTTCAGCCCACTGGGAAGATAATTCCTCGTTGAGTGCTTCCGTGATATCCCTCGTATAAAGAGGTATCTCACTGTAATCGATCCCCTTTGTGGATATTCTCGCAAGAGCCGGCTGCAGCGCTGTCAGAAGCTCCGACTTCAGCTGACTGTCGATTTCCTCTCTGTTGTATTCGTTCTGCACATTACCGCAGACATTCGTATAAAAGAGCATTGGATTTACGATCTTGTACGAATACTCTCCGTTGCAGCGGACCGAGATCCCCAGGAATCTGTTTATAGAAGGATCGATCATGACTTTGAACGGGATAGGATTGACCGTGCCGTATTTGTTTCCAAGCAGTTCCTTGGTGTTGAAGTAATAGACTCTCTGATCTTTTCCCGGACCGCCTCCGAATTTAAAACGATCCCAGGCATCCTTTGCAGCTCCCTTGAGGCCATCCTTCAGGTTTCCTGCGAATATGGACGGCGAAAGATCGTTTTTGTAAATAAAGATCCCGGGTTCTGCCGAAAGCTCTATGACACGTCCCTGTTCAACGATCATCATACATTGTCCGTCAGCAACGGAAACGGCTGACCCGTCGGAGATAACGTTTGATTCACCTTTCGTATTCGACGATCTTCCTGATGCCTGTTTGCTTCCCTTGACTACCAGCACATCATCGTCGATGGCATCACATACGAAAAACTCCTTCCACTGATCCGCCATCATTCCGCCTACTGCACCTGCTGCCGCTTTAATAAGCCCCATATTCTGCTCCTTCCTGATTTGCTGCACACTGCCGAAATGCCCGGCACACAGGCAGCCATACTACTCTCCATTATGAAAGCAGCCATAAACCGTCTTGTTGACGATTTATGGCTGATGAGAGAAAAATATATTACTGTTTTTCCAGGGTTATGGTCACCCCGCTATAATCCATGGTTGCCTTATCACCGTCTACCTTGAAATCGAACTGGTCTTCTACGTTGAAGCCATCTTCATTTTCAGACCATTTGCCTGATTCCTCCTCGCCCGCAACGTTCAGGACACACTTGCCGTTATCCTTCAGTTCAAATGTCATTTCGCCGCCGATGATGCTTTCCACCGACATTTCTATGCCGCTGTAGCTCGCATTAACAGCCTTCCACGTTCCTAAGTACGGACTGTCTGCCATGCTTTTGCCACACGAGACAAAGGCAAAACACATCACCAGGATCGCCACTGCGATCATAATCTTTTTTCTCATAAATTCACCCCCGACAATCCTATCGATTTATTTTGTGATATCGATTTCCAGAGTATCTTTCTCATCACTTAACAGATCTCCGATCTCAACTTCTACAGGGCTTTCAAGATTGGCCAGTTTGTTAGTGGACTTTACTTCCAGAGAGCTGCCCGGTTTAACATCCTTCATCAGATTCTCATCTACGGTATCATAGGAATCTCCGACAAATACTGTACTGTATCCCAGCTCTACACCATCCTGGAACAGAGTGTAGTCAAATGCCCATCCGAACGATTTCGATTCTTCTCCATTATTGGTAAAGTTCCAGGTCACTACGATAGCATCATCCCCGTTAGAGTCTTTTACGATCTCATAGCCCTTGTATTCTGCCGTGTACTCTCCGGTATTTATTACATTTGGATCGGACTTTTCGCTTTTCTTGTCTCCGGAATCACCGCCTCCTCCGCATGCAGTAAATGCAAATACCAGCATCAGCGAAAGTACTATCATAACTAATTTTTTCATTGTCTTTCTCCTTCTCTTGAAACAGTTTCTTAAATCATATGTGAAATAACTTTCCTGTGTTATAACGTATCAAGCATATCAACGAGATATTCTCCCGTTACAGAACTGTAAAAGAATGTGTCGATTCCGCCCTCCTTGTTCAGTTCCTTCACTTTCTTCGCATCCTCAGGATCCGCATTTTCATCACAGATAAATGCGATCCTGCACGATGGCAGACATTTTCGGATCTGGGCTGCCGCACTTCTGCGCTGCGAAAAGGTAAAAGGCGGTATCTGATTCACCTCCATGAGCAGGACATCCGCCTGAACTGACTTGCAGGTTTTAAGCGGTTCCTCATCATTATCCTCCAGGATACGTACAGGTCGCAGTTCGCTCCGCTCCTGCATATACTTGATGATTGCTCCTGACAGCAGGCGATTCTGTGTGCTTATTACCGCGATCCGCAATAGACCACCTCCCCGATTGGCTCTTATCAACGATCCATGATCGTGCTACATGATCCATTTGTTTTATTGGAAATATTCTAACAATTCCGTTGTCATGACACATCACCCAAAAGAGTACTTTTTTCATTTTACTGTTTCGTCCAAAACAAAAACACCCCTTGACCTTATGATCAAAGAGGTGTCCCTACCCTGTATCGTTAAAATCCCCGTATCACCAGTCCGCTTTCCCTGGCCATGACTGCCAGCTGCGTCCTTGACGTGAATCCGGTTTTCTGGAACATGTTTTTGATATGTTTCTTGACAGTGTGCACCGACAGATGAAGCCGCTCGGCTATGATGTCATCCGTATCACCGCTGGTAAGCTCGCGCAAGACCTCCAGCTCCCTCGGTGTGAATTCAATGCTGCTGGCCATCCCCAGCTTCAGCATCGGAGTCGTATCCGGGTATATAGACTCTCCTGCCATGGTCCTGTCCATGATCTCAAGCAGGATGTCTTCAGACGGATCCTTGTACCAGAAACTGTCCACGCCGCCCAGTCTTGCCCGATCAATAAAATCACATTCCGGCTGACTGGTTACTATGATGATCTTGATCTGCGGATACTTTTCCTTCACTCTGGCTGCCGCGTCAAGACCGCTGGCATGCAGCGCCGTGCATACATCCATCAAAATCAGGTCGATCGGATTAGTCATGCAGTAGAACTCCGCCAGCGATGCGCTTTCAATGGATGCTTCCAGATGATACCGTCCGCTGCTTTCCAGTATGATCTCAAAGAGTTTCCGTGCCATAGGATCGTCTTCAACGATAAGTACATTTCTGGTCATATCACATTCACCTTTCCTTCCTTCGGGATCGTTACCGTCAGTGTAAATTCCGGATCGGCACTGACGGTCATCGTGCCGCCTTCTCCTTCGATGCGTCTGCGCAGTCCTTTCAGTCCTCCGCCCTCCTGCAAAGGCTTCGCCGGTCGTCTGCCGTCATTGGTAAAGACAGCGCTGCACACCAGATCAGTCTGCGAAACGTTTACCCTGAGCTGCTTTGCGCCGGCATGACGGACCGCATTGGTCAGAGCCTCTGCCCCTGCCGCTGTTATCAGCTCCACCGCCCTGTCATCTTCCGGCATTTCTCCCTGCAGTAAAACTTCCACTCCCGCAGATCCTGCTGCATCGGTAAGGTATTGAAAAGCTCCCTTCGGCTCATCAGGCTCCACTTCACGGCGAAGCAAAGCGATCGTGTGCAGCCACCTTTGCAGGATCGGAGTAAGATCCTTCCTGGATGCTCCCTGTGCTTCCTGCGCCAGATAATACCTGGTCATCATAAGATTCTGCCCGATGGAATCATGGATCTGGATCTTCATGGCAAGTCTCTGCTGCGTTCTCGTGAGTTCATCCACCCTGCGGCCGTACACTTTTAGCCTCGCATTCATGCTGCGCAGCACGGAATTTTCCCGTTTCAGCTTACTGCTCAAGGCATAAAGCTCCGTTGCATCCATTGCAGTCACCTGAAAGATTTCCTCGCCATTCATGCAGATCACCTTTCTGTCGAAGATCCACGCACTTCCATCCGGCAATATCACTGCCGGAACGTCCATGATCCTGCTTCTTCGTGCTCCTGATTTCAGATCGCCCTGAGAAATCATCTGCCAGAAGCTTTCTCCATTCTGCAAAGCCTTCCCGCATAATAGCTGGCTGAGTTTCTCCATCTTCAGGTTTACCAGTATAAGCTGCCCGGCTTCCTTGAAAAAGCAGAGTCCCATCGACATCATATCCGCGCCTTCTCTGACAGACGCCCTCGTGATGGTGGACTTCCTGTATTTCCATTCTTGCCACAGGATCCAGCATGCATATCCTGAAGTAAAAACGATGAAGGCGAATACTATTGCTGTTGGAATATCCATCCATTTTCGCGTAATCGCCCACATGGGCTCATCAAATGTCTGTCTGGCAGTACCTGCTGTCAGAAAACTAAGCGATAAAAAGGATATCGCCACCAGTATGGATAATATTTTGCAGTGTGTCCATTTAGCCCTGTAAAAGCACCCTATGCAGAACACAAACAGCTGAAAGAGCAAAGCAAGGAACAACAGTATAAGCATCAGTGAATGTCCCGCATCAGAAAGGGAAAATATCGACCTCATTTCGCTGCACCTCCTCTTGGTAAAAGGAATGCAATATGCACATCATCTTCCTGTTTAGATACGATCGCTGCAGCATTATGTTGTGCCAGAAACTCGCGATCCGGCACGATGGCAGACAAGTCGCACGATATGGAAAATGTCATCTCCACAGATTCCGATTCTACTGTAAGATTGACCAGGATCGCATTCATCGTCGGGAGCGCAGCTTCCAGTATCATTTCAAAAAAGGCGTATGCCGCCACCGAAGAATCCTTTGACAGTATGCCTTTGCATCTGCACGATAACGAACCCGCTACTCCGCAGAGCCTTAGATTTTCCATGGATTCCCGAAGGCAGTATTCCAGCTCCTGTGCCGGCAGAAAGCTGGCTTCCTCTCCAAGGAGGATCAGATTGCTCCGTCGTTTGATATAAGAACTGATCACACAGACAAGACCCAGATTTTCTCTTGTTTTAGCAGGATCCTCTGAGAAGGTGAGCAGCGACTCCAGCTTCTGCAGCTGCGGGGCCACTTCTTCTGTTATTTTGTCGTAAATACGCATATGTTCATCCGTCTGTGCCTGCTTTTCCTTTAGTTCTACCTCTGCCTTCAGAAGATTGTTGTTTTCAGAAAGGCGTGAACTGATCCGTTCCAGCTTTTTCAGAACATCCTGCACCATGGAAATATCCTCGATCCATAGCACATGCCCTCCGGCAACGGGTGCTCCGGACAGCCTTTCATTTCCCATTTCAACAGGACCTTCCTCTGTGCAGCGCATCATTTCCTTTGAGAATTCTTTTGCATTATCCGATGCAAGACATATGTTATATGATGTATCTACGATCTGCGCTCCTATCGTCGAGGCATGAAACAGCTCGCTGTATCGTGTATTGGAAGGGATCAATCTGCTCTGGATGCAGATCTCACAGACCGACAGCATGATCAAAGTCATAACAGCTGTCATATCGCCTGCGATCATGAAAAGGATCTTGCTCCCCATAAGATATCCGATACAGTATAAAAAAGCTGCCGCTGCCGGTATCACCGGTCCCCAGATCCGCTTTTTTTTGTTCGGCACATGGCTTCGCACCAAAAGCAGAGCCAAAAAAGCGATGACCTCCGCAAACATCCAGCCCAGGCACACGAAATAAAGTGGTTTATGTACATAAATGCATTCAGCATCTTCCATCCCGAACGGAAACGCGAAGACCTTTTGGTGAAAATTATTGGTAATGATCAGTAAAATAAACAGGATCGCCGGAACGGTAATCACCTTTAATTGTGTCGGCAACGTGTAATTTTCCGGTCTTCCAAGACAGCATGCAAGATAGATCCCCATCAGAGGAATCAGTATCATCGGTATGTAATAGCCGTACCAGCAGTAGTACTGTAGCGCGGGGATCCCTTCCAGAAATAAAAATTTACAGGTTCTTATACCGAACCAAAACAGCAGCAGCGCCGCTATTGCCATCAGATATCTGCGGACGGAACGGTTGAGCACACGCCTTCTGACCGAAACGCCCCACGTGATGATGATCCCCATGTAAATGATCGATCGCAGCAGTGAACATAAATAATTGAGCGCATCATCCACAACATCAAAACGTGAAAACAGGCGGCAGACAACAGCACACAAAATAAGCGCTGCAACGGTCAGCAAAATCTTCTTATCCTGCCTGTATTTCTTCGAGTTCCTTGTCACACAGCTTCTCCTTCTCATTTCACCACTGACTTCTCAGATACAGTATAACTGATTTGCTGCAAAAAAGCAAAAGAACCTCTTCTGCCGGATACACCACGAATCCGTCAGAAAAGGCTCTTTTGAAGTTACTTTATATGAATTTTTTAAAGAGGACCAACCTTCTTGAGAATAGCTTCGATATCCGCAGCTCCAACAACTCTCGGATTTGTTTTCGTGCAGGTATCTGCCAGCGCATCCCGGATCATCTCATCCTTGTGCTTGAGGAGATCTTCCTGTTTGATCCCGGCTTTTTTCAGATTTTCCGGAATACCAAACAATCTCTCCAATTCATGGATCTTGCGAACAAGACTTCCTACTGCCAGCGGCACATTGCTGTAAGGAAGACCGATCAGCTTGGCCATTCTCTGATATTTTCTCGCGCATACCGTTTCTTCCGGTCCATCCAGATGCGCATTGTATTCGATTACGTGAGGCAGTACGATGGCATTGCTTCTTCCGTGGGAAAGATGGAACTTTCCTCCAATGGTGTGTGCAATACTGTGACTGATCCCAAGACCGACTTTATTAAATGCCATTCCGGCCAGACAGGATGCATTGTGTACCTTTTCACGCGCCTCCAGATCATCTCCGTGCGTATAGGCAAACGGCAGGAACTTTATAAGAAGGGTAACTGCTTTCTCTGCCAGCGCATCTGTAAAGTCGTTGGCTTCCGTAGATACATATGCCTCAAGTGCGTGTGTCAGCGCATCCATACCGGTGTCCGCCGTGATAGCAGGCGGAACGCTCTCTACAAGTTCCGGATCCAGGATAGCTACCATAGGCTGCAGAGAATCATTCACCAAAGGATATTTGATTCCTTCCTGCGCATTGGTGATCACAGAAAATCGTGTTACCTCTGAACCAGTACCGCTGGTAGTCGGGATCGCATAACACTCATGGATATGAGCGATGTTCAGCTGACTTGAAAGTTCGCGGATCGCCTTTGCGGCATCGATGGAAGAACCACCTCCCACAGCGATCATCACATCTGCTTTGCAGCTCTGCAGGCACTGGATCCCTTCCGAAACGATTTCGATAGGAGGATCCGGTACGACCTTGCTGAACACATCTACCTGACATGCACTCAGGTGCTCCTTGACTTTATCTACGATCCCGGAGGATTCCATGAAGCTGTCGCACACGATCAGAACGTGCTTGTCCTGGATCGTATCCAGGATCCCCAGGGAATTCTCTCCAAAATATACGTTAGTACTGATATTAAAATTCTTCATACTCTCCCCCCTTTATGAACATGAGGTGGATATGAACCATACCCACCTCATGTAAACTAGCTTAATGTCCTGAAGTCAGCTTTCGCTTATTTGTTTCCCTTCTGCGGCAGAATGTCTTCTACTTCTACGTGCGGACGAGGGATTACGTGTACGGACAGCAGTTCGCCAACTCTCTGAGCAGCAGCAGCTCCTGCGTCTGTTGCAGCCTTTACAGCGCCTACATCTCCTCTAACCATTACAGTTACCAGTCCGCCGCCTACGAATTCCTTACCGATGAGGTATACGTTTGCAGCCTTTACCATAGCATCTGCAGCTTCGATAGAACCAACTAAACCTTTTGTTTCGATCATTCCTAATGCTTCGTTCTTAGTCATTTTAATTTCCTCCTAAAAAACATTTCATTTAAAACTTTACGCGTTTTTGATTTACTTAATGATTTTGATCCGTGTGGATGAACTCATGTCCATCGCATTGGCTTCTTCTGTGTCCACATGACATTCCAGAGCCGAAGTGTCCGTAGCACGGATCGCTACGTTTGCCAGCGTTCCGCCTCTCGGGCCGTCTACCTGGATGCTGACGATCTGTCCGTCATGCACGCCGTGAGCAGCCGCTTCCTGCGGAAGCATGTGAATATGTCTTTGTGCCACGATCAGACCTTCTGTCGTCTGTACCGATCCCTTAGGACCGATGACCGTGATTCCCGGTGTTCCCGCCAGATCTCCGGACAATCTTGCCGGAGCCTTGACTCCCAGTTTAAAACCGTCTCCTGTCAGGATCTCGATCTGAGTCTTGCTGCGAACGGGTCCTAATACACGGATCTTTTCGATCGCACCTTTCGGTCCGCAGATCGTCACTGTTTCCTTACAGGCGAACTGACCCGGCTGTGACAGATCTTTGATCGGTGTCAGCTGATACCCTGATCCAAACAGAGTATCCAGATCAGCCTGTGAAAGATGGATATGGCGGTTGGAAACACCTACCGGAATGCCCTCCGGAGCTTGCTGTCCTGCACCGTTTACGGACTGAACCGCTTCTAACAGTACTTTCAGGACTGCTTCGTATTCCTTGCTTGCCATCTTATTCTCCCTTCATTGCCTTTACCAGAGCATTGATCATGTCGTTGAGCTGATTTGCGTCGATCGGCTGATCACTTGCTACAGGTGCATCTGCATTGCTGCTGCAGCTGTTGCATCCTACACCGTAGGAAATGCCGCTGTTGTTGTTCTGGTAGTCAGCCGGTGAAAGGTAAGCCGACGTAGATCCGCAGTTAGCCGGGGATACCTGTGTCGGTGCTACCGTATGAGTATCGAACGCCATCGGTGCTCCGCTTGCAGGGATCGGTTCTGGATGGATCGGAGTGAATCCGATGTTTGCTCCTGCTGCAGGTGCTGCATTCAGGTTAGCCAGTTCCGGATGATTGAATGTCGGATCGTCTGCTGCCAGTGTAGCACAGTTTTTGATACCGTAGGCAACTTTTTTGATATTTACCAGATGCATTGGGCTTACGTTTTCAGATACCGAGCTGCCGCCCCATGTTCCGCAACCTAATGTGAAGGAAGGGATAAGGCCGGTGCTTCCGCCGGTACCACCCATGCTGCTTCCTGTGTTGACCAGGATTCTGGATGCCGGTTTCTTCGTGAATTCCAGAACGATGTTCTTGTTTTCTGTGTGTAAACTCATGGTATGTCCGATACCGTTCTGTAACAGCTCGATGCTCAGTTCGCATGCTTCATGCCAGTCGTTTACTACATAGAATGCCAGTACGCTTGTCAGCTTTTCAAAGGAAAGCGGATAGCCGTCGCCAACACCGCCCTGAGGTCCGATGAGCACTGTCGTGTTTTCCGGAACGTTGATTCCTGCTGCACTTGCAATGTGAAGCGGGGATCTTCCTACGAACTTGGCGTTCATAGCGTGACCGCCGGCTTTGAACAGAAGCTTGCAGACTTTATCTGTTTCTTCCGGGCTCATGAAGTAAGCACCCTGGTTCTTCAGTTCAGCGATTACAGCGTCCTTGTTGCATTCTTCACAGATGATGGACTGTTCGGATGCGCAGATCGTGCCGTAGTCGAATGTCTTACTTGCGATGATGTTTGTAACAGCCTGCTGTACGTTAGCTGTTCTTTCGATGTATGCCGGAGAGTTTCCTGCGCCTACACCCAGTGCCGGTTTACCAGCGCTGTAGGAAGCCTTAACCATTCCAGGACCGCCTGTTGCGATGATCATCTTAACTTCCTTGCTGTGCATCAGTTCATCTGTAGCAGGCATGGAAGGCATGGAAATGCATCCGATGATATTTTCCGGTGCTCCGGCTTCCACTGCAGCATCGCGCATCAGAGTAGCTGCCTTCAGCGTACATTTTGCAGCGGATGGATGCGGTGAAAATACGATACCGTTTCTAGCCTTGATCGCGATGATAGACTTGAAGATCGCTGTAGATGTCGGGTTCGTGGAAGGCACGATACCCATCAGCAGACCAACCGGATCAGCTACATCCATCGTTCTTGCGATCGGATCTTCGCTTACGATCCCGATCGTCTTCATGTCCTTGATGGCATCGTACAGTAATGTCGAAGCCATGTGATTTTTATAAGTTTTATCTGCCACTTTACCGAAGCCTGTTTCTTCTACTGCCATCTGTGCCAGTGAAACAGCATTTTCTTCGGCAACGCGAACCATATTACGTATGATTCTATCGATCTGATCCTCTGTATAGTTTGCGATCTTTTCTGTTGCGATCTGACCCAGTCTTGCCAGGTCGCGAACTTCCTGTACAGAGCGTAAATCATAATCAATATTCTGCATACTATGGCACCTCCTTTTTTATCCTTGCATTCTCTCTAGTTTTTTTTGTTATAATAGTTCTTCAGTTCTTCCAGAAGGGTCGTCTTGTTTGCCTTGGAGATTTCTCTTCCTGCGATCTGCAGACCGTCGTATTCTCTAGCCAGATTTCTCAGTTTCACGACTCTGCATTTACCAACCTCAGCCAGGGCTTTTTCTGCTCCGTTTTCTTCTACCAGACGATCTACACATTCCTTTGTGAGTTCGGCTGCGTCCACTACGTGCTGCAAAGCTTCTTCCGCTGCAGGTTCTTCTGCAACTGCGTTTTCTACAGCAGGCTCAGCAGGTTCTTCCGGCTGCTCCGGTTGTGTTGCGTCCTCTTCTGTCAGCTCTGAATCCGATTCAGGTTCCTCTTTATTTGGGACCATCCTCTTCCGCATCATCGTCTTCGTGTTCGTGTTCCGAACGTTCGATGAGTGGAATCGGATTTACGATGGTTTCGCCAACCTCAACATGCGGTCTTGGGATTACGTGCTGTGTTACCAGGCAGCGTTCACCCAGTCTTGCAGCTGCGGCAGCACCAGCATCAACGGATGCCTTTACGGCTGCTACGTCGCCTGTTACTGTAACAGTAACCAGACCACCCTTGACGAAAGTTCTTTCCAGAAGTTTTACTTCTGCCGCCTTCAGCATGGCATCAGCGGCTTCGATGGAAGGAACCAGTCCGTATGTTTCGATCATTCCTAAAGCTTCCATTCGCTGACCTCCTTATTCTTCTTGATTAATGAGTTGCGTAGAAGACAGTTACTTTGTTCGGGGATCCGAAGGTGAGCTTGGCACCATTCTGGAAGAACAGACAGTCTCCCGGATTTCCGGTAAAGATCCGGCCGTCCTTTTCCACCGTTAACGTACCGTCTACGACGTAATAAATTTCCTGACAGGCAACATCCCAAGGGAAGCTGCAGTTTTCAATCGTCATGAATCCGGCATTCATTGCCGATCCATCGTCTGCACCGATCAGTTCATTGTAAAATACTTTGTCTGCAGGATTTCCTGTATCCAGCGGTTCCCACTTGGCTGTATTGCTGCGAACCAGCTTTACAAAACCGTTTCCGTCGCTTTCGGATACATAAGGAACGTCCTGACCGATGGAATTCATTACGCTTCCCAGTAAGCCTTTATCCATCAGCGTCTTGAGCGCCTTGTAGATCAGCTCGCTGTCGATTCCGCCTGCTGCCGCCGGAGCGCATGCGTGTGCATCCTGTGCCGGTGCTGCTTCACACGGCTGCGCGCTGCAGCATTCTGCCTGCGGTTCGCCAACCTTGAATTCGATGTCAGCTACCGCTGCCGCATCCTTTGCGGATGGCGTAATGAGCGTGTCTGCGTCGATGTACATTACTTTATGACCCTGCTGTGCACAAGCTTCAACTTCCTTTGCACAAATCAGTCGTTTCATGTGTCCACATCCTTTCATCTATCGCACTGCTTCAAGTAATAAATTGTTATCTATGATAATACACATCTTACAGAAGAGATGGTACTAACAGTTCTGACGGCGAAGGGATGACTTCCGAATTTACCAGAAGGCCCTTCTCCTGTGCGATGGCTTCGCCTGCATCAGTTCCGGCCTTGACTGCTGCCACATCACCTGTGTAGGTGAAGTATGCCTTGCCGCCCAGTCCGTTACCGAGACGAAGTTCGATCGCCTGCAGCTCTGCTGCTTTTAAAATCTGATCTGCACAGATGATCATTGTTGCCAGGGAGAAAGATTCCATGATCCCGATCGCCTGTACGCGGTCCGGCATCGTTGCTCCTGTGATCGCCGGGAATACTCCGGGATCTACATTAGGAATTACGATGGAATCTACAAAGAACTCCTCCGCCATCCGTTCACCGATGCGGACAGAATCTTCAACGGCTGCCACATCACCGTGAACGATGGCGATGTACTTGCCCGGGCATGTCGATGCTGCCGTTACGATTTCTACTTCAGAAATCTTGACCATCTGGTCTGCAGCGTAAATGCCTCTGGCGATGCTGTTGAATTCAACCATTCCTATTGCTCTCTGCATCTTAATTCCTCCTTATCTCAATATAGTCTGCCGTCACTTCGCTGACCGTGCCGCTGATACTTGTATGGATCGCTGCCCCAAGGCTGCCTTCCGGTATCTGCCCGATCATCTGTCCGGCCTGCACCTGCTGTCCGACACTTACTACCGGAGCTGCCGGCGCACCCACATGCTGTCTTGTGGAAATGCGGATCACTGCCGGTGAGAACTCCATGTCCGTCATCGGCGCCGGGAGATCGAAATCGCGAAGTCCCAGTCTTGCGATCAGCCGCTTGCTCGGAACCAGACGGTACGGACGAATCGAACGCGGTTCGAACTCCGTCTTTTCCGGCTTATATTTGATCTTCTGTTCTGCCAGTTTTTCTTTAAAGTACAGGTTCGCCATCCTAGGATGGAGACCTGCCGGACAGGCGAAAAGTTCACACATATTGCACTGACAGCAAAGCTGTGCAATTTTCTGTCCTTCCAGGTCATCGATCTTATAGTTGAGAACTCTCATCATCTTATGCGGCTGCATGTTGTGTCCCAGAAGATAACGCGGACACATGTCCGTGCACATCCGGCACTGTTCACAAGTCGCTTTGTTGACTCTTCTCGCCTGTTCCATCGTGACCGATTTCTTACGGATCAGGAAATGGCTTTTCTTCAGGATCACGAAGCCTTTGTTCTTCTTCGTGATGAATCCGCCGATATCCGTCTTCACAGGTCCCATCATAGGACCGCCGTCGATGACTGCATAATCGGTGAAATCTTCGATTCCCGAAAGTTTCAGCACATCCATGACCGGTGTTCCAACAGGAACCTTTACTGTCACCCGGTTTGGTACATCGCCTGTTACAGTGATGTACTTCTCCGTTACCGGAATTCCCTGGGAAGCCTTATAGATATTAAGTGCTGTCTCTGAGTTGACTACAACACATCCTACCATGATCGGGATCCCTGTTTCCGGAACGACTCTTCCGGTCAGCTGGTATACCAGCACCTGCTCGTCACCCGCCGGATATACGTCAGGAAGTTCTCCCACCTCCACGTATCCATCCAGCTGGAGAGCTTTGATCCGTTCTTTAAGAAGTTCGATGACTTCTCCATGTTTACTCTTGATACCGATGATCGCTTTTTTCGCGTTTACCAGTCTGCCGGCTTCTGCAAAACCCTTGATGATCTCATCCGGGTAAATTGCCATCAGCTGCTGGTCAACGCGCAGCAGCGGTTCACATTCCGCTCCGTTCATCAGTATGTATTCTGCCTCTGATGTGAGTTTTGCATGGGTAGGAAAACCTGCTCCACCCGCACCAATGATTCCGGCATCTTTTATCTGATCTAAAAGATTCATCCTCATACCTCACTTCATCATTCAAATTCACAATCTTCGTCGATGATTCCAACTACGACGGCATCGACCGGCATATTGTCATCGCCCAGCATTCTTCTGGCAGAAGAACCGGTCGTTACGACAACTCTGTCGCCGATTCCTGCACTGATAATGTCAACAACGATGATTTTCTTGCCTGTATCCGTACCGCCTCCGATGATTTCAGCCTGCATCAGTTTCAGGCCGTTGAGGGATTCTGCTTTTCTTGTGGACCAGATATGATCCGTTAATCTAGCTGTAATCATAAGTACTTGCTTCCTCCTTCCGCTTCCTGTTTGATCTGTGCAAGTGCTGACTCTACAGACGCTGTATCGCCGAAGATCGCCAGCAGTATCATATTCTGCGGGCAGCTTCCCCGAATATCCTCTACGGTTACGCCAACCGCTTTTTCTGCGATATCCGCAGCGACAACCATTTCGATCATCCTGCCCTGTACCAGACCAATGGCATCTATCAGCGGCGGAACCTCTGATTTCAGAGATCCTTTCCGGCGCATCAGGATGTCCACAGTGCCCGGTGATGGTGATTTTATGATTCTAATCTCCACGTCAGCGCCTCCTGTCTACATCTCTTCCTGTTTGCAGCTCAGTGCAATACCGAGCGGCGTTACAAACATCGGATTGTGTGGTTTATGGGTATATACCCCTGTCTTCTTTTCGATCATATCTTCGATCCCTGTGAAGCAGCAGGTACCACCGACCAGTGAAATTTCATCGACCTGATGTCCTTTAATGTGATTGCTGATGATCGAAGATACCTTGTCTACCACCGGTTTGATGACCGGTGCCAGTTCCTTGTGATGAGATTCGTCTCTCTTGAAAACTTCCGCTTCCTGAAAAGACTTCCCATAAGCTCCTGCGATCACCAGTGAAAAATGAGTACCGCCGGTAGGCTCATCTGCGATATACACCACTTCTCCATCCTTTAAGATGGAAATACCGGTCGTACCGCCGCCGATATCTACCACAGCTCCATTTTTCATCTGAAGCACCTGGTTGGCAGCCGTTGATTCATCCAGCAGATTCGTACATTCGAATCCGGCTCCCTGGATCACGTTCTTGACTGCACCCGAGTCTAAAAGATCCGTTCCCGGCGGGATCGCTCCTGCCGCATAGATCAGCTCGGTGTCCAGCTGCTCTTCGATCTGCTCCTTCAGTTCTCTTACGATCTGAACGGCACCGATATAATCCACTACCATGCCGTCCCGGACTACGTCCGCATAACGATATGCGCCTGCTACCGGTCTTTTGTTCTCATCCAGAACCGCGATCACTACACACGCGGTTCCCAGATCGACTCCGGTATAGTACACAGAAGATTTTTCGCGAACAGGATGTTCGATTACCTTTTCAAAGTCTTCTACCATCTTGTCACAGTATTCGAACGCTACGCTTTTCTCTGACATTCTTTACCTCCCATCGCACCGCATATCATCTGCGATATCGTATTGATGATCTCGTTGAGTCTGGCTTCCAGAGTCTGACACAGCTTCTCATCTGCGATCAGTTCCTGTGCATCGAGACTGAAACATTCCAGTTCGCTGCGCAGTCTGTCCAGCAAGAGCATCTCTCTGCCCTTTGGCATCTGCATGTGAAACTCAGTGATCTCAAAACAGTCGCCGATGCACTGGGAAAAGTTTTCCCCGTTCATCCCGGTACATGCATTGCACACAAGTCCCACAGCCTCACATTTTCCCTCAGATACACTTCTGAGTGCGGCAAACTGCCGGGAGAGCCCCGTCAGCTGCTGAGAAAGGCACAGATCCGTATCCAGCAGGTCTCTTGCTGTCAGGAGGAAAAGAGACTGCAGCGCTTTCATCCTGCTGCAAAGCTTTTTCCCATTCCTGCATCCGGAAGAGGATTCCGTCTTAGCTGCCTGAGCCGCTTTGGCCTTTTCCTTTTTCTGTGCGTCAAGCACAGCCATCGGGTCATTGCGGTCATACATATCGACGCCCCTGTCTACCAGAAACTGTCTGGCTCCCGGCGTCAGCCGTTCCCCCTCCTTCAGGTCGTAGTCCGTAAAGGGCTGTTTCTTATATAAGTCCCTTAAGTCTTCTTCCGTTATGAACTTCATGTAAGCCCTTTCCTTTCTTTTAACTCTAATAAATAACGTTTCAATTCCTCAACGCCGGTTCCCTCCGGCACACTTACTGCGAAGTACGGCTGTCTTACACCGGTCTTTTCCAGCTGGCGCTCGCAGATCTCTCTGTTCTCCGGCATCAGATCACATTTGCTTATGACCCCTATGACCGGACAGTGAAATGCGCGGGCAAATCCGTGGGAATAAACCTCTGCCGTTCTGGACTGATCTATAAGAAGCAGGATACACCAGGCGTCCTGCGCCAGTGCAATCATATGCTTGTACATCCAGGCATTCTCGATATATGCGCTGGGAACGTCGATGGTTTCCCTGCCGTATATCGTATCCTGTGTCCTCCGCAGCGGACCGTCGTAGTCGTTGATGGAATTGACAAGGGTCGTTTTACCACATCCCTTGGGTCCTATCACCATAATGCGCTTTTTTCTCATGTCCTCGTAATCGGTACTGTCGTAAAGTCCAGTTCGCTGCAAAGTGTATCGGTTACGGCTTTCAGTGCCGTCTCCACGCTTTGCACATCACCGGAGATCACGACGGACCCTGTGAAACGATCGAGAAATCCGATTTCTACATCCGCTTTCTTCGTTGCGATATCAGCAGCAATTATGGCTGTCTCGTATGGTGATAGTGTCAGAATACCGATGGCGCCTTTATCATCGATCCCAAGACGTTCGTAGATGTCGAACATCGGCGATGCGATCACATGCGCGATGGTCACCTGTTTGCCCGGAACCGACTCCTGTATGATTCGTTCCATCGGTTTTTCATTCATGATTCCCATTCGGCATCACCTTTCTTACTGCTTAATGTCTTATAACGGAAACCGGGAAATCGTATTCCCTGATCCAACCCTCGATCCGATCCAGATCCGCATCATCCAGGCTTGGATCGCCCTCTATCGGATAATCCATTCCCAGCTGCACGTATTTATTTACGCCCAGCTTGTGATACGGAAGAAGATCGATACCTTCAAAATTCTTGAATTCTCTAAATGGTTTGAGGAATTCTATGACTCCTCTGATTTCAGCTTCGCTGTCGTTTATCCCCTTGAGCATAGGCATCCGGACCTTTACATGATTTCTCTTCATGATCAGTTCTTCCAGATTTTCAAGGATCATCTCGTTGCGAACTCCTGTCAGCTCAAAGTGTCTGTCCGGATCGATGTGCTTCAGATCAAAGAGGAAAAGATCGACATATTCCGCAAAGCGAAGGATCGTTTCCTTTTTCGTATATCCGCACGTCTCAATAGCCGTATGCAGACCTTCCTGCTTGCATGCCTGCAGCAGATTGATGGCCGCTTCCGGCTGGGAAGTCACTTCACCGCCACCTAGAGTCACGCCGCCGCCGGACTGATCGTAAAACGCTCTGTCCTGCTCTACATACTCGAGAAGCTCTGAAATCGGAACCTGCTCTCCGGCTATTTTCAAAGCATCCGGAATGCAAGCTTCCACACACTGACCGCATCCGATGCAGTCGATGCTGCGATCGATGATATGCTCTCCTGAAGAGGATATACTATGGATCTTCTGTGGACAAACGGGAACGCACGAGCCGCAGCTCACGCATGTCGTCGGTTTAAACATGATCTGATATTTCCGTTCCAGTCCCTCCGGATTCGAACACCACTTACAGCGAAGCGGACATCCCTTAAAGAAAACCAAAGTTCTTACGCCCGGTCCATCATACATATTGTATTTTTGCTTATTGAATATAAACGCTTTTCTTTCGATTACGTTATTATCGCCCATTTTATTCTCCCGTCTGTGGATAAAATCCTGATTTAGAACTTGGTCAGCGTCGTTCTGCTGATGATTTCATCCTGTACGTCCTTGCACAGTTCTGTGAAGAATGCACTGTAACCTGCTACGCGGACAACCAGATCCTTGTAGTTTTCAGGATGCTTCTGTGCATCGATCAGCGTTTTGTTGTCCATGTAGTTGAACTGCATTTCGCCGTTTCCGAATGCACATGCTGTACGCAGCAGTGTGATGATGCCGTTTTCACCTTCCGGTGTATCCAGCAGTCCTGCCATCAGCTTGAAGTTGTGTACCATACCAATGTTCATGTTGTCGTTGGCCAGTTTTGCTACAGACTTGATGATCGCTGTAGGACCCTTGAAGTCAGCACCCTGCGTCGGGCTGATACCGTCGGATAACGGAGTCCATGCCTTACGTCCGCCTGCGGATGCACCAGTCAGCTGTCCAAACGGAGTATTGTTGGAAATGGAAAGTGTACCATGGCTCAGTACGGAGTACAGAGTCTTGTACTGTCTGTGTTCCATTTCTGTAAAGTTGATCAGGTCTGCTGCGATCAGGTCTGCGTAATCATCATCATTACCATATTTCGGAGCAGCCAGGCAGTCTGCCTTGATCTGATCATATCCTTCGAAGTCAGCCTTCAGAGCTTCGTTCAGCTGCTTCAGTGTGTATTTCTTATCATCGAATACCAGTTTCTTGATGGCTGCCATAGCATCTGTATAAGTTGCCAGACCAGACCATACAACACCAGGTCCGAAGTTGTACATCGCACCGCCGGAAGATACGTCCTTACCCTTTTCCATGCAGCCTTCGTACATGATGGACATCAGCGGCTTCGGTGCCAGATCTCTGTGTACACGCTGGGAAATTACTGTTGCTACAGCAGTCCACTTGGTGATGTACTTGATCTGTTCCTTAACAGCTGCATCAAACTGATCATATGTCAGATACTGATCCAGGTCTCCAAGATCAGGAGTGACCTGCTTGCCGTACCAGAGTGGAACACCGTGGTTCAGTACCAGTTCGATACAGATCGGCCACTGCGTGTAAGCAGTGGAAGTCCACTGATACAGTCTTCCTGCCTTCTGCGGTTCTACGCATCCCATCAGGCAGTAGTCTCTCGCATCTTCGATGGAAACGCCCTTTGCCAGCATCATCTTGATGTGAGTATCGTCGAAGTGACATGCAGGGAATCCCATACCGGAACGAACTACGTCTACGATCTTCCTCATGTACTTCTGAGGCGACTTGTTGTTGATACGACATGCCAGAGATGGCTGGTAGATCTTTACGTGTCTTACAGCATCCATCAGCAGGTAAGTCAGTTCGTTTGTAGCATCTCTGCCGTCACGAGTCAGGCCTCCCACACACATGTTCACGAACGGCTGATATCCAGCGAAGAACTTTGAACCGCCTTCACTTGTGATCCACATCATTTCAGACATCTTGATCAGCATACATCCAGCCAGTTCAAATGCCTGGAAGTTGTTCATGCGTCCAGCGTCCAGATCAGCCTTGTAGTAAGGGTACATGTACTGGTCAACACGACCGATGGACATACCAGTCTGGTTTTCTTCTACCGGCAGCAGGGACTCAATGGTCCATACAGCCTGGATCGCTTCCCAGAAAGTATCCGGTTTGTGAGCCGGCACCTTGGCATTGACTTCAGAGATCTTCAGCAGTTCTTCTTTTCTCTGCGGATTTGTTTCCTTTGCAGCCAGCTCAGCAGCATACTGAGACATACGGCGTGCATAAGCCATAACACCTTCTGTCGTGTCAATAACGGATTTATAGAAATAGATCTTGTCCAGATCATCCGGGTTTTCGTAGTCCAGCATTGCCAGGTGTTCCTTGGCTTCATTCTGGATGTCAAGCATGCCCTTCTTCATCAGGATCACGTCATATCCAGGGTTGGAGTCTCCACCGCCGTTTACTGCGTGGTAAGAACAGTCGGAAACGAAGGATTCGCCGGACAGTTCCCATACGCCGGCTTCACGATACTGGCTTTCGCAGTATTCGTCAACGGATTTGCCTTCCCAGAACGGGAACAGTTCATCTCTCATGACTCTCTTGTCTTCATCAGAGATGTAGAACGGATCCTGCGGACGGCTGCCGATAGTGTCGATTTCATCCACCATCCATCTCCATGCGATATCAGGAGAAAATGCTCCTGCACGCGGTGCGCCGTTCGGTGCTCCGACGATCAGTTCGTTGTCCTGGATCACCAGAGGAGCAGTTTCACAGCAGTAACGGAAGCACTTTGCACGAAGTTCGATCTTCGGCATACCAGGGTTTTCCTTGGTGATCTTCGTTACCGCACGTGCTCTGTGAGTCGTAATGGACGGAACCTGCTTTAAGAAATTCTCTTTCAGTCTTACCAGACGCTCTGTCGGGCCTACTGGAACTCCATCTTCGTCAACCTGAGTGGTTGCTGCAGCGATGGAGGAGTAGTAAGCCGGATGCTCATGGCTTCCTGCAGGAGCAGGTGCCGGCTGAGCCTGTGCCGGTGTTACTGTGGAAATGTCTCCAGAAACGGATTCAAACATTTTCATCAGAGAAGTGCGTTCTTCATCAGACATGTTTTTCGTTGCTTCTGCAATCTTATTTGAAAATTCACGAATATCCAAATCTATTACCTCTCTTTCTCTATCGAAACGAATTAGCTATAACTGATTATTGATACTTGCCAGTGCGTCCTCCAGCAGCCGCTGCAGTTTTCTGAGGCTGTCCTCATCTGCTGCTGCGCCTCTGCATCCAGATGCATCGGCCGGCGCGCCCATGCCCAGATCTTCGATCCGGCGAACACCGTATCCAACTTTTCTCACATAGATGAGATTCATCGGAGATACGTTATCCGAGGTAATGCCCTGTCCGGCAGAACCGCTTCCCAGTGTCATGGCCGGGAACAGATTCGTGGTCGCTCCCATACTGCCGTATACGGCCGGGGTGTTGACCAGCATTCTTCCTACCGGTTTTTTGATTGCGAACTGATGGATCACGTCAGGATCCTTAGAGTGGATCACCAGCGTATGTCCATGGCGCTCTGATAACAGAAGTTCGATACATTTCTCGCAGGCATGCATCCAATCATCCTCGATGAAATAGGAGAGAACTGGACAAAGTTTTTCTTTCGAGTACGGATTGTTTTCCGATACATACTTCTGCTCTGCCAACAGTACTTTCGTCCCGGCTGGAACATCGATCTTAGCCCAGCGAGCCAAATCTTCTGCCGCCTTTCCGGCCAGTTCCGGATTGGCGCTGCCGTCTTTAAAGTAAAAGAGCTTTCCGAGACGCTCTGCTTCTTCTTCTGTCATGAAGTAAGCTCCGCTTGCTTCAAATTCGAGTCTTACCTCTGCTGCAATGCAGCTGTCCACGACAACGGACTGTTCCGCTGCCGACACGACGCCATTGTCAAATGTCTTGCTTGCTATGATATCCTGGACTGCCTGATGGATATCGGCCGTTCGCTCGATGAACGCCGGTCCGTTACCTGTTCCTCCATAGATCACCGGTTTTCCGGAATGATATGCATCTTCCAGCATGCCCGGAACTCCTGTGTTCATGATCATAGAAGTCCATTTATGTTCCATCAGTTCCTTCGTGCCCGCTTTTGTCACGGTATGAAGGTATGCCAGCGCCCCTTCCGGGAGTCCGCAGCCTTCGGCTGCCTGAATCAGAATGTCCAGCACTCTGGAAATGGATTTCTGCGCTCTTGGATGCGGTGAAAACAAAACGCCATTGCCGGACTTGACAGCGATCAACGCTGTGTATATGGTCGTGGAAACAGGACTTGTCGCCGGGCAAAGGCTTACTAAAACACCCATTGGTACTCCTACATCCATGATCTGTTTTTCCTGATCCGTGCGGATAACGCCTACGCACCGCATATTTCGCAGATGAGCCGGCAGGTATTCACAGGCAAACCTGTTCTTGATGAACTTGTCCTGCCACTTGCCGTAATCTGTTTCCTCTGCAGACATCACTGCCAGTTCCTTCGCATGAGACGAAGCCGCCTGTGCCATAGCCTCAACGATCTCGTCCAGCTTCTCCTGCGGGAAGGTTGCCAGTTTCTGCTGCGCTTCATATGCATTTTCAGCCAAGATACGAGCTTCCTGGATCGATAGCAAATCGTTATCAATGATATTCACTTTCATTTGCATCTCTCCTTTTCTTTATAAGTTCGTCATCATATCCAGATTTTTTATTCTGCCGGATACGGAAGCAGCTTGTCCAGCGAATACTGACATGTGATCTTCTTCAGTCCTTCGTGCGGTCTTGCGATCACCGTGGAACTGTAAACCTCATGTCCGATTGCCTCTACTGCTTTAATTCCTGCTGCAACAGCAGTCTTGCATGCTCCGACATCTCCTTCTACCAGCACCGAGATATATCCGGATGCGGTATTTTCAAAACCGATCATTTCTACATCAGCTGCCTTGCACATTGCATCGGCTGCTTCGATACAGAATACGATACCGAAAGTTTCGATCATGCCCAGAGCTTCTGTTCTGATCGCGCCAGGTTCCAGCAGTTCTTCGTCACACTGAGTATCTACATCATAGATGGATACTACATCTCCGATCGGACGGATCGGTCTTGGAATGACATCGGTCGCTGTTAATGTACCGATGGCTTCTGCGGCTTCTGCACCTGCCTTGATCGAAGACTTTACAGCAGCAACATCTCCCTTGATGAACATCGTTACCAGGGTAGATCCTACGTTTTCATAAGATAACAGATCTACTTCTGCTGCCTTGAGCATCTTGTCACATGCTTCCAGTGCAGGTACCATGCCGATCGTTTCCAGCATACCCAGTGCCTGGTCTGCATAATATCTTGCCATAACAAGAATCTCCTTTCCTGAAAAATCTTTGACACATGCCGTCCCGTTTTCATTGCGGCGGCAGTGCCGGGCTTTTTACAAGTAAACCGAAAAAGGATGAAACATCCCTTTTCGGATACTTACTATCACTAATTTTAAATTAGTCTTTGATGTAATTGTTGATCGTATCGATGCCTTCCTGGCTGGCCTTATAATAGATAACAAGCTTGCCATCCTTGTCCAGCTCATAGCGGCTTTCGTCGATCAGTCCGTTGGAGCACGCTGTCATCAGAGCTTCGTCCATAGCGTGATCCTTAAATGCCTTAAAATTGCCGTACTGTGCTCTAAGAGCATCCTGTACGTCAGATCTGCATGCTTCTTTACCGTCTGTAAAGAACTTCAGTACTGAAAAGAATAATGGTCTCATGTTCCTACGCCTCCTTCTCTGTTGCCTTCTGCTGCGAAATAGCGAGAACGAAGATACCGATTACCATGATGATAGCTCCTACCCAGCCTGGCCATGCGATGTTCCATCCTTCTCCGCCGAAAATAAGTCCGCATACAACGAGACAGTATAACGGTCCCCAGAATGCGTATGTACCATTGCAGCCCATACCTAAAGCAGCACCGCACATGGAAGCACCCTTGTACCAGAACTTGAAGGACCAGGATGCGAATACACCGCCGATGAAGAACATCCAGATGGATGGTCCGTCAGCCAGAGCATGTCCTACCAGAGCCAATCCGGAACCGATTCCGTCTCCACCCATTAAGGACAGCAGGGAGCACAGGATAACAGCGTTTACGATACCGGATGTGCACTGACGGATACAGATAGCAACTTCTGTATCGACCATGCAGCATGCATATCCGCCTACAGCACCTTCGATACCCCAGCCTAATGCTGCACAGAATGCTGCGATGATACCAATAACAGCTTCACCGCTCATGTTTCCGAAGATACCTGCAAGTCCGCCTTCCGGAATACCATATCCGAACAGACCGATGATTACAGCTGCCGCGAAGCAGATCACGATACCGAGGATCATGCCGCCGCTAAGCTTCTGCTTGTAAATGATTCTTCCGATGATCGCGCCGATTGCCGCATTCAGTGCTGCGATCGGAACGATGATGGATCCAGCCATCTGCAGACCGATTACATAAGCTGTGGAAGCTAAAGGTCCACCGATGATCGCTGCCACGATCAGGATCCTGCCCGGCTTCGTGTTGATGGATCTCGCGAAGTCACCCAGTCTTCCGATGATTGCTGCATAGATCAGTGTCCATACTGCAGAACAGATATCGTTTACTGCTGCACCTACTGCAGACAGTGTGTAAACAAGTGCGAATGCAGAAAGTCCTGCTGCCACTCCTGTTCCACCATAATAGTCTACCCATACACCAGTTGCCATGCCCTGTGTCATGAATGCCGTATAGCCACCATACAGAAAACCTGACATCAGTGCGATGAAGATACCTTTTTTACGGTACGATTTTTCCTGCGCCTGTTTTGCCGCTAAGGCGTTGTTTGGCGCAGTCATTGCACTATCGCTCATAATACTCCTCCTTTTTAAATGAATGATTGCAACATAACATAACGAAGATTCTATAATCTCACCTTTATTTTATCCCATACTCCTATGAGGAATGTCAATGACAAAAAAAACTTCCAAAATATCGCCTTGAATTTGAGTTTTTTCCCCCTTGTATTTCGTGCCTCTTCGATAAAAAAGTTCTGTCGCCCGCCCATTTTTTGAAAAATTCTGACATTTTAAATCTTCTAAACCCTTGCAACATCAACAAGAACGCCATTTTCAAAAAAATGTCTTTAGGAAAAAGATCTCTTGTGCTCCCATTCGGGAGCACCGCTTTCTTTCCCTAAACAGTCCACAATCAAACCTTGCCCTATAGGGCATGCTTATTTTAGACGTACTGATCTTCCTGCTTCTTAGCCTCTTCCCACGGGAGCACGTCCCCATCTTCCTTAAGGAATTCCAGTAATTCCGGAACCCCCTCACCTGTATAAGAGCTGATACGAAAGATCTTTTCGCAGCCGGCAAGCCTGAGCCACTCCTCCGCCTGTCGCACATTTGCCTGCGGGTGATCGATCTTGGTAACGATCCCGATCACCTCACGATTACACAGCGTTGTCACATTGGGCGGATACAGAGAGTACGGTTCGATGGCACTGAGCAGCAGTCCCACAACATCCGCTTCATAAGAATAGACGGCAAGTGCGCCGCCTAATGTCTTGGTTTCTGCATATTCCCCCGGCGTATCGATGATCACATCATAGTTGTTCACGTACTGGGTCTTGTGATATGTGATGTGCTCCCCTTTCATCGCCTGAGTCAGAGTCGTCTTCCCTGCTTCACTTCGTCCGATAAAAATAATCTTCCTCATAGGGCACCCTTCCTACCTGCGGGTGATCTCGCAGCAGGAATAACCCAGGTCGTCACGGAAATACCGCACGATTTCATCCACTGCACTGTTGACCTCCGAAAGAAGTCCTGTAATGATAAGTGTTCCGCTGAAACGATCTACAAACCCCAGGTACACATCACCCGTCTTAATGGATATATCGCTGGCGATCACCGCTGATTCCGGCGGACTCATATTGAGTATGCCGATGGCTGAATTACCATAATCCACATCCGGGTTCAGCCCCAGCTTTTTATATACGATCGGTCTCGGTCCACCGATCACATGGGCCAGCGTGATCTGTTTTCCCGGCACCAGTTCCTGAATGATCCGCATTTTTCCCTCTGCATCCTGCGGATCCGTCGGGAGCATTTGCTGTAAATCTTTTATATCCTTTATGTCATTAAAATTCATACCTGTTCTCCTAAACTGCTAAAATCATTTTACAATGTCCACAAAAATCTCCGTCACGAAGTCTTTGGATTTCCGAATAGTCCAGTAATCCGTCACGTATCTCTCAATGGAGGAATTCCCGCATTTATAACCGTGATTATCCGCCCATCTGAAAATCTTGCGGTACGTTTCATTGATCGTATCGTGCGAACCTATATGGTAAGCCGACAGCATCATCTTGCCGCCGAAAGTCATTGTTTTATTATCGTCGATGTCCCGCGCTCCCCGTTGAAATACGTAAGCAGTCGTTGACCTTCCTTCCATCTTTTCCTTCACATCAGGGAAATACATACAGACCGGTCCCGTGATCGCATGCCCGATCTCCTCCAGATAATTGGTCCATTCGATATTGATGATAGACTCCATATAATTATGAGTGAACTTCTGCTCCATGTAGCACGCAGAATGAGTCTCAACGTACTTGACTGAAACTTCCGTTACGTTGTTTTCCAGTACGCTCTCCGCTTCAAGAATGAGATCATACCAGTCATTTACAGACGTATACGCTACGTTGATATCTTCCCGCTGCTGCTTCAGCTCGTCGATTTTCTTCCGGAATCCCCGCTCCTGCACCTCATAGGTGTCACTTTCCAGGAATTCCTTCATTTCTTCCAGCTTGAACCCCATCTGCTTGAAATACTTGATGACCGGCACTAAAAGCAGCGTCTCCCTGTTATAGTACCTGTATTTGTTTTCCTCACAGATATAATCCGGTGATATGATGTTGATCTTATCGTAAAAACGAAGCGCTTTCTTAGATACATTGCAGATCCGGCTCACTTCTCCGATGGAATACAGCTCCTGCTGCACATTCGGTTTTTTTTCATCCGCCATAATTTCCTCCTCCTGCAAAGTCTGCTCCTCACTGTCTTTCATTTCTGATCCGTGCTTCCGCATCATCCAGCGATGTATATCCGTAAAACGCTGTCGTCGTCCGGTGGATCACAAAAGACGGATTATGCTCTTCGTCCTTCGGATCGATTCCGGCGATCTGCCGGTAATACAGTTCCAGTGTTCTCTGGGAATAAGTTTTCAGTTCTCCTATAGCGTAGAGATGAAACGATACGTTTCCCGCCTCTGCTCCCTGCAAAGGCCGGCTTTTGCTGTAAAGCGCCGGATACCGTGCGTCGAAGGCTTTTTCAAAACCTAAAAGCAGGTTGGCGATCCGGTCTACCAGTTCCTCCTTTGCAGGAGAGACCTGCGGAAGCACCGGCTTGAGCTGTTTGTCAAAATAAGCGGGATCCGTATATTCCATCATGTAGCCGTATTTCTCGGTCACCATATTGCGCCCTTCCCGCTGCGCCTGCAAAAGATCCTGCTCATAGCTCTGAAGCATCGCTTCGTTCAGTGCCGAAAACTGGCTGAATCGCATCACATAAAAGGTCCACTCATCGTCCTGGCAGGCTGCCCTGCCTCCCGTGTTGGTCACCTTGTCGAACATGTCCCATTCCAGCTCAATGATCCTGTTGATCAGTCCGTCCTTCGGGGTATCGTTTTTTTTCATCGCATCGTTTATATATCTCATGAAAATTCATCTCTCTTTCCTGCAAAGCCTGCTCCGCAGCGCTTTGCTTCCCGGTCGGCCTAGTCGTAGTCCACCATGATATGCAGATCCTTCAGCCGTGCATCGCGGATCCCTCTCATCAGTTCCTCACCCTGCACCTGCAAAAACGCCTCCGTGCTTCTGGTAAATCCTCTGCGGTTCAGCTCACGCCCCACTGCAATGCAGATGCGCTCGATCATCTGTTCCTTTCGACCAGCGTTTTCCATCCGGTCTGTGATCTGTGTCAGTTCCGCCAGGAGTCGCACTTCTTCCTGGAGCACAGGAAACCTTTCTGCCCCGTGGAAGATCCATTTATAATACGGCATGTACGCTTCATTGAGTAGATAAACAGCCGACATAGCTGTTTTGACAAATTCTGCGCACGCCAGATAAGCAGCCTGACTATCGCCTCGCTTCATGCATCTGCCATAGTTGTACTGACCTGCCTGTGCCATCACAGCGCACCGGGCCGCCAGTTTCTTCTTTAATACATCTTCCGGGTAAAACCCTTTCAATGTGCTCCGGATCTGTGAAAAAGTTCCCTGATGATCATCAAAGACTTCACCACTGGTCACCGTCGCCAGAAAGCGTTCCGGGATACGAAACCACTCCATATTGTCCTGCGGAGCGTGGGAAAGCCCGGTGAATTTACGATAAAATCCTTCCAGCGGAAGAACTCCGATCCGGCCTCCTCCCTGTGCAGATGTGATCCTCGTATAGCCTTTGTAAGAAGCCGGCAGGCTATCGTATGCCCGCTGCATCTCGGTACCTGCCTTCGCGTAGAGTTCCTCCGGCACCCACAGGCAGAATGCCGGTCCGAAATCGTGATCCGTAGAAAGTTCATCATCGAATCCCAGACATTCCGAACCTTCGCCGACAAGACCTGCCGCCAGATACGGTTTGTATTGTGCCAGCTGCGTATCGATCATCGGTTTCCCGTATTCTTCATAATACGCTCTGGAAAGTTCCAGTCCTTTCATCACGCCATTCCTTTCAGTTTCGCCAGATTGGCTTCTAATATCTTATAGTATTCGGTACGACCGAAATCCCGTTCCATCAGCGTCAGTGCTTTTTCATACCAGCGGATGGCCTGCGGGATCTGTCCCTTCAAATAGTAGACCTGTCCCAGTCCTGCACACGCTGACGAATAGTGAACATCACCGCCACCGTCTTCTTCAAACATCCGGCACGCCTCTTCGAAGCTTTCCCGCGCCATTTCCAGTTTGTTCTGCCGCACCTGCAGCTCTCCCAGATTGATGTACGTCGTTGCCAGCTCGCCTCTGCATTCCGGGATCCCCCGAATGATGCGAAAGGCTATATCAAGCGCCTGCTCCGCCTTGTCGAATTCTCCGGTATCCCTGTAAACCATGCTGATGTTGTTGTTCAGTGCCGCCATTCTGTAATCACCTGCAAGACCGCACTCCACCAGAAGATCTCTCGCCCTCAGAAAGTACTGCAAAGCCTCCGGCAGTTCTCTGGAATTGACGTACACATCGCCTGTATTGATGAGCGCTGTGGCATAGTGTTCTGAATGTGTAAGTCCCATGTGCTCAAGGTTCGTCAGAACCGTCTTATATAAATCCTTGGCACGGTCGATCTGACCCATAGCACGACAAAGTCCTCCCAGTTCGTTACTTACCGCAACGATCCCGGAGGTATCCTGTCTTTGCTGAGCTTCCTGCAGCCAGCGCTGCAGATAAGCCATCGTCTGCCCGCTGTCCTTTTGCTGAAACAGATCATCCAGTCCCTGATAGAACTTGTTTAAATCGATTCCATTCTCCATACCATCACCTACTCTTTACGAATAAAGTTGGTCATGACAGGTCGCTCGTATTCCGGCTGTTTCACACGTTCACGCAGTCCTGCGTCCTTGTTGCGGATCGAATACGCGATGCTCTCTCCCAGCGTGCGCATCGTCTGCATGCCCTCTTCATCCTGTTTGACTTCCTCAGGTGAATTGCCGTGGACCTGATTCCAGTACTGCGATGTGGCAACAGTCATCTTGTTGATCATAAAATATTTGTTGATTCTGTCAAAAGCCGTGCTGGCGCCTCCCCTTCTGCAGGAGACCACAGCTGCCGCGATCTTCCCGTCCATCTTACCGCTGCGGTAATTGCTGTAGAACAGTCTGTCCAGGAAGCAGCATAACTGCCCGGATGCTCCGGCGTAATACACCGGCGATCCCACAACGATCCCGTCAAATTCCACGAGCCGCCTTGAGATCTCATTGACCCCGTCATTGTCAAACACGCACTTGCCTGTGGCGAAACAACTTCCGCAGCCCACGCAACCTCTGATCGGTGCCGCGCCGATATGATAGATCTCTGTAGCGACATCGTTTCTGTTGAGAGAATCCGCCACTTCCTTCAGCGCAGTATAAGTACACCCATACTGATGCGGGCTGCCGTTAATTAATAAAACCTTCATTTTTCAATCCTTACTGTAAGCCTTTATCCAGTAAATAGTGTGAAAATATAGTCTTTGTTTATTGTAGCATACTTTCTCATCGAATGTAAAGAATTCTGAATCCTCTTTTTCTTACAGCAGATCAAACACCTGGTGCAGATCCTCGTTCTCATAATCGATCCTCAAGTTTTCCGGTGCTTCCTTTCCCGACGGGTTATACCAGCAGGTCAGGATCCCCGCGTTATTACCGCCGCGAATATCGCTGCTCAAAGAATCACCGATAATGATAGTCTCACGTGGATCCACCTGTCCGATCGAAGAAAAAGTTTTCTCAAAAAATTCAATGTTCGGCTTCTCCACACCCAGTTCTTCCGACAGGAATATCCCATCCATCAGCGCTCCAAGACCCGACAGGCGCAGCTTCTTATTCTGTGCGATGATCGTCCCGTTGGATACGACGTACTGCCTGACTTTTCCCCGCAGCTTGCGGACGATTTCCAGGCTGTTATCCCTCGGCACGATGGTATCCCCCAGAGCATACTGATACTTTGCATTAAACTGTTCCGCCACACCGGCATCCAGCCCTTCCGACGCGAAAAACTCTTTAAAACGTCCTACCAGGACCTGTTGTTTTGTGATCTCGTTTCGCTCCAGTCGCTCCCAGTAAGAGCGGTTTATCTTCGAATAGCGAGTCAGCATCTCATCGCTGCACTCTCCCATGTCAAATTCCACAAACAGCTTCCGGATCGCAGCTTCTTCTGCCGCCAGAAAATCCAGAAGCGTACCATCCACATCCCATAAAATCGTCTGTATCATCAGTCCATATCCTCCATAAAAAATCACCTTCAAGCTATCTCTTTTATTTCCAGACTTCTTCAGCAATTTCTTTTACAAGCTTAAGCTTTGCCCACTGCTCTTCTTCGGTGAGTTTGTTTCCGATCTCGCACGAAGCAAATCCGCACTGCGGGCTGAGACAAAGCCTGTCAAGCGGTATGTATTTTGCCGCCTCATAGATTCTGGCAATAATATCTTCCTTGTTCTCAAGTTCCGGTGTCTTTGTTGTTATGAGCCCCAGTACGACCTTCTTATCACCCGATACTTTTGAAAGAGGTTCGAATCCGCCTGATCTGGCATCATCATACTCAAGAAGCAGAGCGTCCACATTTTCCTTTGCAAAGACATAGTCTGCTACAGAATCATAAGCTCCGCTGGCAAAGAATGTGGAATGATAATTCCCTCTGCATATGTGGGATGTAATGACCATGTCCTCAGGCTTGCCTTCCAGAGCGAGATTGTTTACTGCCAGCAACTGAGCCTTGACCTCTTCTAAATCTATTCCAAGAAGCTTGTATCTCTGCTTTGCAGCATCGCCAACAATCGCACCCCATGTACAGTCGTCAAGCTGAAGGTTGCGGCAGCCAGCTTCATAAAACTGCTTGATCACATCCTGGTAAGCCGTTCCAATATCCCGGATCAGATCTTCGTTTGTAGAATAAAACTTTCTTGTGGATTCATGGTTTTCAGGAATGATCATCTGCTGAAACATCTGTGCTGGTGCTGGGATCGTATATTTTGCAACCGTGTTTTCATCCTCAAACTGCTTTAAGAATCTGAACCCTTCCACAAAAGGGTGTGGTTTTGCCTTTATCTTTCCGACAAGATATGTATCATCTAAGACAGCCAGCTCTGCGTCAAACTTTACGCCATTACCTGTATTTTCATGGGCGACTCCATCAAATCCCCACATGAAATCAAGATGCCAGAAGCTTCTTCTGAATTCACCGTCAGTAATCACATGGAATCCAAGTTCTTTCTGCTTGGCCACAACCTTTGATACTTCCTCATCTACGATCTTATCAAACTCTTCTTTTGGCAGTTCTCCATTCTGATACGCGTTCTTTGCCTCTTTAAGGGCTTGCGGTCTTAAAAAGCTTCCCACAAAATCATATCTGTATGGTGTCTGTATTTTACTCATTTTTATATCCTCTCGTTTCTTTGTTTTCTTGAGGATATCCTACCACGTATATGCAATGATGAAAAATACATATAGTATGGGTTTGTCCATAGCTTCAATCTATGGACAAATGGTTTTTTAACGCTTCAACATAGAAGCAAGCATACTTACTTAACACCATGTTTTTCTTTTTCACAATACCTATTCTCATGGTCTTATCTACTGCAAGAGGCTTGGCGATAATGCTGCTGCCATTGAGTTCTGCATCAAGAACGCCGCTGCTCACCGTAAAACCATTCAATCCAATAACGAGATTGAATAAAGTAGCTCTATCTCTGACCTGGATATTTTTAGGAAAATCCAGCATGCTCATGAATTCTTCTGAAAAATAAAATGAATTCTTATTCCCTTGTTCATAGACCAGATATGGATACGCCTGCAGATCATCCGTAGCGATGATTTCCTTTTCTGCCAACGGATGATTGTTGCTGATAAATACATGCGGGCCTGCAATATACATTTCCTCAAAAACCAGGTTATTGTTCTTGATCAGCTTCGATATCACCTCTTCGTTATGTTCCGAAAGATAAATCACGCCGATCTCGCTTTTTCCGTCAGACACGTCCTCTATGATCTCTCCGGTCTGCGTTTCCCTGATAATAAAACTATACTGATCTGCATCGTATTTCTTGATCAGATCTACAAAGGCATTTACTGCGAAAGAATAATGCTGACAGGATACTGAAAATTTTGGTGTGCGTTTTTCACCGCCACCGAAATAATCTTTCATGTTGTCAGCCTGCTCTAAAAGCATTCTGGCGAAGGATAATAATTCTTCCCCTTCTCTCGTCACTGTCACACCTTTATTGGAACGAACAAATGCCGTAACGCCCATCTCATTTTCAAGGTTGTGTATTGCTGCACTTAAAGACGGCTGGGAAATAAAAAGTTTCTCCGCAGCTTCTGTAATGTTTCCACAGTCAGCTACCGTCACAATGTATTTTAACTGTTGCAATGTCATATTGAACGGCTCCTTTATTTCTATTTTATTGCCGAACAGCACCTCTCTATTATAATTTAATGATCCCTGATTTGAAACGGATTTTTGCAACTTCACAAAAAAAGATCCTCTACACGTATGACGTTCGAAGATCTCTTTTTTCGTTTATATGTTTTTAGTATCGTTTCTGATTATCTGACTTTACGCTGTCTGCAAAGTGCATAAACTCCGCCCAGTACAGCGAATGCCATCAGCAGAGCCCATACGTCGACGAGGCTTGTATCGCCTGTTCCCGGAACACTGGATGCCGATTTCTCTCCTGCATTCTTATCTGCATCATTCTTGCCCGATGGGTTGATATTAGCCTTAGAGTCCGTCAGTTTAGCGATCGTCTCTGTCTTCAGGACTGTGCCGCATTCAGTACACTCCTGGTGTCTGCTGCCTGCTTCCGCGGTCGTCGCTTTTTTATCCACGATCCATTCCGATGGCGTGTGAGCGTCAGCTTCCTTCGTCACGACTGCCTTGGTCTGTACTGCAAAGGTGCTGCCTGCGAATGTCACGGTATACAAAGTAGTCTCCGGACTTTTGCAGCCATCCTTCGGGGTCACCTGCGTAACGGCTGTTTCAGTCTCACTCTCCTGATCCCTGCAAATCTCGCACGTTCTTACGGCGGTGCAAGTCAGATTATCCTCGCTCCAGGTGTATGCTGGAGTGCTATAGGAATGACCCGTTGCCGGGATGGTAAAGTCTGATTCAGACTTCTCATTCTGTGCACCCATATCAGAGTATATTTTCTTGCAGGTGCATTTATAATACTCATAATTGCCATCCTGCGTACAAGTCGCTGCCGTCGCATTTACTTTCTGAAGATGATTCTGGCACACATGACCTAACGGTGGATTGATCGTATAGCCACATACAGTGCAGGTCTGTGCTGTATCTTCCGTTGCAGCTGCACCAGGCACATGACTTTGCGATTTCGTTTTCGATGTACATCCCGCATTCTGACATTTCATCCAGTGTCCTTCCGGACCTGATGCCCATGCATAGCTATGCGATTTCGCCGGAGTTACCACAGCTCCGCAAACCTTACATGTTACTGCTGTTGCACAGTTTCCATCATCTTCATTCAAATCATGCTTTTCATTGACCGTCACGGCTACGCTTGTACTGTTACCTGCCAGGTCTATTGCTGTGATATTGTGTGTTCCAACTGGGAGAGTATATGTTCCATTCGATGCGCCAAGTACTGTATTTCCGTCTTTCACTTCTTTCAGATGGCTGTCATTTACTGTAATCGACTTTGATACGCAGTATATCCCGCCATCCGTTGCCCCGCTAATTGTCGGTGCTGTCTTGTCCAGATTGTAGGATATAGTTCCTTTATAGATAGTGCCATCCAAAGTTTTCTTAATATAGAATACTCCGCTGCCATTCTCGATTTCATCCGTAAAGGAAATGCTGCTATCAAACGTGCCATTAGCTGTCTTGCTAATCCTATAGCCGGATTTTGCCGTGACTATGACATCTGAATTATGCCAGTCTTTATTATTGGCTTCAGATACGGTGTACATATTTGATTCTGCAATACCATATGTGCGGAATGTCTTGTCTCCTTTAGTGTATCCTTCCGGGTAAGTGGATTGACTGCTGTGCATCGCCTCTGACTTACCTTCTGCTACAAGCACTCCTTTTCCACTGCAGGAAATTGAGCGGCCCGAACTAATACCACAACTCTTGCCGTTAGGGCTACTTACCTCCCCTGCTGTTGCTGTCACTTTGCCACCAGTCATTTTAAAATTACCGGAACATTGGATACCACAACTGCCACTTGTAGCACTGGCTCCCGTTGCAGTGATCGTGCCACCGTTCACAATGATATCTTTTGGTGAGCCAACAGTGCCGATACCATAGCTTACGCCTGCTTTCTTTCCTATCGCAGTGATCGTGCCGTTATTTACAGTCAGACCCCCCGCCATGATTCCGTAGCTTCCTCTGCCGTAGATATTATTGTCAAAAACGCCTGAACCGCCGCTAGTTGTGAGAGAACCATCTCCAGTGATCGTAAGCCTTCCGCTCACATAAATTCCACAGCTGTCATTAAACTGATGTGAATATGTATTGTTGACAGAATTATTACCAATAAGCTTGATCGTCAAGTTAGATAAGCAATAAATACCTCCACTGTAATCTCCGTAACTCCAACCATATTGTGAATAGTTGTAATTAGTCAAAGTCAGCGTATTCGTAGCTGGGTTATAACTCCATCCATCCCCGCTTGTTCGGTCACTGGTAACTTCTTTATAATCAACCACCAGACCATAATCCGTTGCCGCATTGGCCGTGACCGACCAGCTTGGGATCATCGCCACGATCATCGCCAGCGCCATAAAGCATACTCCGATTTTTCTCTTTATCGTGCTTTTCTCCATTTTTCCTCCTTCCATATTTCATTTGTATTTTTTTAATCTCTTGCCGCATACCCTTCAATATTGTATCACCATCGCCCTGACACCCCCCCGATTTGCGCGAAATGCACTTTTTAGGGTGCGAATTGCATAACGATCTCAAAATCAGAAATCACTTCACAAAAAAAGAAACCTTCCGGGTAAAGAAGGTCTCTTTTTTTATTTGAAACATAGTAAAAAGGGTTTTCGTTTTTGGGTTGTAAATCGTCTCTACGGCCGCAGTCCCATGCCGCCTTCCAGCGTGATGGTCTCGCCGCTCATGAACTTGAAGTCCGGTGAAGACAGCTGCACGCAGGCACGACCGATCTCGGTCTCCACATTGCCATAATGGCCTGCCGGAGGCATCTTTACATTTGCCTTGAAAGCATCCGGATACTGTTTTTCAAAATTCTCAAGCTGTGCCGTCCAGGCCAGCGGGCACACGATATTGACATTGATACCGTCAGGACCCCATTCCGTAGCAGCTACACGAGTCAGACCGCGGATCCCTTCCTTTGCAGCAGCGTAAGCACACTGCCCGAAGTTACCGAACAGCCCCGCTCCCGATGCGAAATTGATGACCGAGCCCTTGGTTTCCTTCAAGTACGGATAGCAAGCCTTCATGTAATAAAATACTGCGTACAGCCCGGAATATACAGCCAGGTCGAACTGCTCTGTCGTGTGATCTTCCAGCGTCACCCCTGAAGCCGACGCCTGTGCATTGTTGATCAGCACATCGATACGACCGAAGGTATCCACAGCCTGCTTCACCACATTCTGCACAGCAGTCTCATTATCCGAGCCTGCGCTCACGTCTGCGGCAACAGGCAGGACTTTTATGCCATATAACCGTTCCAGCTCTTCTTTCGCGTCTTCCAGTTTCTTTACATTCCGTCCCGTGATGACCAGGTTGGCACCTTCCTTCGCATATGCCGTTGCGATCCCATATCCAATAGAGCCGCAGCTCCCGTCACTTAATACTGCTCTTCCACCGCCGGTAATGATCGCGGTTTTTCCTTGTAAATGTCCCATCGCGTTTCTCCTTTGATTGCATTAAAGTGTCATTGAATTGTTTGACTTTTCTGCGATCATTATACCATAATTATAAATTTGTTTCAAGGCAAAACTGAAACTAGTTACAAATTGTTTTGATAAACAAATTTTTAACAATAAAAAAGAGCAATTCTGCGCACAATTTTAGAATCGCTCTTTTTCAAATCTACCTATCCGAAAATCGCCCGTTTTAAGCGGCTGAAAAACCCATCATCCTCCACCGGCATCTCCTGTGCCGTTTTACGGCTCTGAGACGGCGCTGCAGCTCTCGTGATGGCTCTGTTGATCAGTTCCTGCTGGCTGTCGATCCGCTCTCCGCCTTCACCGATCCCTTTTTTCTCATAAAGGCCATCGTAGCGCAGATTCCGAGCCTTGACATTATCGGAAAGCATCAGCTCCAGGATTTCCAGGATCTCTTTTTTGATCTGTGGAGAATTTACAGGGCATGCCACTTCTACCCTCCGGTTGAGATTTCTCGTCATAAAATCTGCTGAAGATATATACATGCTCCGCTCTTCTCCCGCACCAAAGCAATATACCCTGGAATGTTCCAGGAACCTGCCGACGATGCTGGTGATCTGAATGTTCTCCGTATAACCTTCCACATCCGGAAGCAGGCAGCAGATGCCTCTGATGATCATCCGTACGCGAACTCCTGCCTGAGAAGCATCTTTTAATGCATCGATGGTCTTGCGATCCGTAAGGGAATTGATCTTCACCAGGATTTCTGCCGGTTCGCCTCGCTGCGCCTTCTCGATCTCACCCTGTATCAGAGCCAGGATCTTGTCTTTCATACTGTTTGGAGCTACAAAAAGCCGGTCATAATGACCATTGATGTTTGCAATCGACATGTTTTTAAAATACACAGCTGCATCGTTTCCGATTTCTTCATCAGCTGTCATCAGCGAAAGATCGGTGTACAGTTTTGCCGTTTTTTCATTGTAATTACCGGTTCCCACCTGCGTGATCCGCTTGATCTTCTTCTTTTCCATCAGCGTGATCTGACACACTTTCGAGTGAACTTTGTAATCTTCCAGCCCGTACAGCACCGTGCAGCCGGCTTCTTCCAGGCTTTCCGACCAGTTGATGTTGTTCGCTTCATCAAAGCGCGCCCGAAGTTCCATCAGCACCGTTACTTCCTTGCCGTTTTCCGCCGCCAAACGCAAATAATCTACCAAAGCCGCCTTGCTGGCCAGACGATAGATCGTGATCTTGATAGAAAGCACACGTGGATCCAGCGCCGCTTCTTTGATCAGCTGTAGAAACGGAGTCATCTGTTCATACGGATATGAAAGGATCAGATCCTCCTGCATCACTTTATCGATCATGCTGTCACCGGTCTTGAACCACGGCGGCACCTGCGGCTCAAACGGCACATACGTGACAGCCTGCCTGATCCGATCCGGAACCTTGTCTAAAAGCGGGAACACATAGGACATTTCCAGCGGCGCGCTGCTCTGAAAAACCTGTTCTTGCTTTAATCCCAACTTGCCCCGGAGGAATTTTTCCAGTTTATCATGGATCGGCCCGCAGTGTTCCAGCCGCACCGGAGCCAGCCTGGAACGTTTTCTCAGAACTTTCTTCATATGATGACGAAAATCCTCATCCTCATCCGGAAGGCTGTCCACGTTGATATCCGCATTCCGCGTCACACATATTATACTCTTCGCATTGATCTCACAATTATCAAAAACGCGTTCCGCATACTGATAGATCAGTTCCTCCAGCAAAACATACCGCATCCCGCTTCCCGGCAGGAAAATCAGCCGATCCTGCATCGCCGGCATCGGGATGATACCGTATGCCGTCTTGTCGCTGATCTTCATCTGAAGCACGATGTAGAGCGCTTTATTGACAAGATGTGGGAAAGGATGATGTGCATTTATGATCTGCGGGGACAAGACCGGGAGCACATCTGCTATGAAGTATTTTTCTGCAAAGCTTCTCTCTTCGGCCGTAAGACTCTCCATCTGCGGATGAGCGATCCCCTTCTCGCACAGAAGCCCCGCAACCTCTCTGTAAATCTTATCACGCTTTTTATACAAAGGTGCTACCGCACGGAAAATCTCCGAAAGCTGCTCGGCGGCATCCATCCCCGTCTTATTATCGATCTGCGGTTTTGGCAGGAACGTCTGGTCGTACAGGCTCCCGACACGGATCATAAAAAATTCATCCAGATTGCTGGTAAAAATAGAAATGAATTTCAATTTTTCAAATGCCGGTACATTTTTTTCTCTTGCCTCTTCCAGAACTCTTTCATTGAAGCGAAGCCAGGAAAGCTCTCTATTCTGTGTATAGATCGTATCTTTCATTTTCCCATTACCACCTTTTTATATAAATAGCCTTCTCGTACACCGAAATTACTCATGCGGATCTCTTCGCAGCTGAAATAATCGCAAAGCGTGTCTAAAATGATCATCCCCGGCACCATGGTGTGCACACGATCCGGAGCAACGCGCAGGATCTTGTTTAACGTCAGCTTCTCCTCTTCCTGCAGATCCTCCAGCAAAAGATGCATCTGATCCATAAGGATACGATCGTTCTCCTTCGGAAGTCCGAAACGATCATTGTTGAATTTTTTTACCGCACGGATCGTTCCACCGATCCCCACCATATCAGCGAACTGCTTCTTCTTTAAAAACTTGACTTTCTTGATTTCATTTTCGACCTTTTTTCGAATCGCTCTCTCTTCGCTGTTTTTAGGAAACAGACGGGATACATAGGTTTTATACATGGACAGTGAACCAAATTCAAGGCTGACCGCATCGGTTATTTTGCCATCTGCAAAGGCAACGACCTCCGTACTGCCGCCTCCGATATCCACCATGATGCCGTCTTTCAGCTTCTGTGCATGCGCTGCCCCCTCAAAATCGAGCTCAGCCTCATCATGACCGCTGATCACATCGATATCAAGTCCTGTTTCCTTTTCGATTTCCTCTACCGCTTCTTTGGTATTGGCAATGTTTCGCAGCGATGCTGTCGCAAACACGTACAGTTTCTCCACCTGCGCATGCGCCGCAACCTTCTGCAAAGAATTCAGCACATCGCAGGCTTTTCGAATCCCCTTCCTGCTCAGTTCTCCATCGTTTACATACCCGATCAGTCCTGCAGTATTCTTATTGCTGAACAGTGACTCGATCCGATTTTCCTTCACTTCGTAGATCACCAGCCGGATCGTGTTCGATCCCACATCGATCACACCATAAGTCATCTCCTGCATCTCCTCCTGTCTCTTATCGTTCGTTTTCTTTTATCGTATTCCTCCTTATTTTAAGCGACCAGTATCAAATACATATGTTTTACATGTTAAACATATGTAAAATCTATTCGTCTTCTTTTTTCATGCTGTCTAAATATTGTTTTACTTCCTCTGCAGTACCCAGAGACATCACCTTGTCCGCCACTGCTATCGCATCTTCACTGCTCCAAAGCGAAATGTTTTTTCTTGTAGCTAAAACTTTTTCGGGATTTACACTAAATTCGTCCAGTCCAAATGCGATCAGGCACGGTGTAAGCGCCGGATCTGCCGCCGCTTCACCGCACATACCAACAGGTATGTCAGCTTTGCCTGCGGCCTTGCACACATCACGGATCATCCGAAGCACCGCTGGCTGATACGTTTCGTAAAGATATGCAACCTTTGCATTACCTCTGTCTGCTGCCATCATATACCCGGTCAGATCATTTGTTCCTATGCTGAAAAAATCCACTTCTTCTGCGAGGATATCAGCTGTTGCCGCCGCCGCCGGCGTCTCTACCATGATCCCGGTCTTTATATCCGGATCAAATCTTTTTCCTTCTGCTTTAAGTTCCTCGCAGCATTCTGCCATAAGCGCTTTAACGCCTCTGATTTCCGCAAGACATGTCACCATCGGGATCATGATCCGAATGCAGCCTTCTGCACCGGCTCTAAGCAGTGCTCGCAGCTGTGTTTTAAAAAGTTCTCTGTTTTCCAGGCAATAACGCACAGCTCGAAATCCCATAAACGGATTTTCTTCCTGATCCATATGCAGATATGGAATGTCTTTATCTCCGCCCACATCAAGTGTCCGGATCACCACCGGATCAGGCGAGAAAGCTTTCGCTGCCTTGCAGTACGCTTCAAATTGTTCTTCTTCATCCGGAGCTTTGCTGCGATCCATATATAGAAATTCTGTCCGAAACAAGCCTACACCTTCTGCATCCGCTGCTCTGGCTGATTCTGCGTCTTCCACACTTCCGATATTGGCAAAGATTTCCTTGATAGTTCCTGAAGCCGTAACGCTTTTCTTTCCTCTAAAAACGTTTAGCCGTTTCCTTTGCAGCTGGAACATCTCGGCTTTCTTGAGGTATTCTTTTTTTGTATCGTCATCCGGTTCTTGCAGAACGATACCACTGATCCCGTCCAGAATCAGAGTTTTACCGTTCTCTATGTCAGTAAGAGCACCTGTAACTCCCAGGATTGCAGGGATCCCCAGTGCCCGTGCCAGGATCGCCGCATGAGAAGTGTATCCCCCAGTCTCCGCAACGATCCCCTGCGTCTTTGCCGGATCTATCTTTACTGCCATGGATGGGGTCAACTCACGGATCACAAGGATAGCGCCCTTCGGTAATTGAGCAGGATCCATGAGATCATTATTTGTGAGTTTACTGCAAAGGCTGCTGTTTATGTCTCTGATATCTGCTGCTCGCTGCATCGTCAGTTCATCACCTGTCGCTTCAAAGAGATCTGCGAAAAACTTCATTGTCTTGTCGACTGCCTCTTCGGCACAGCATCCGTTATCGATCTCTTCCTTGATTTTCGATGTGACAGAAGGATCTTTTATCATTTCCATATGACTGCGTAATATTCCCGCTTCTTCTGACATGCCACGCTTCTCAAGATCACATGCCGCACGTTCTGTTTCTTCAAGAAACGCCGTCATTGCTTCCTGAAATCTTGCTGACTCTTCGTCCTTGCTTTCAGCCTTTCTATAGGAGTCTTCACAGTTTTCTTTATTTCTGTCTGTATCGATGCAAAACGCAATTCCCTGTGCGATTCCTTCTGATACTGCAATTCCCTTTAGCATCTTTCCACCCTCCACAATAAAAACTTTTTTATTCTTCTCCAAATCCCGACTCGATCATGCCGACTGCTTCCTGAAGTGCTGCATCCTCATCAGCTCCGCTACATTGAACTTCGACCTCATCACCACATTTTATGCAGGCTGCTACGATGGCCATCAGGCTCTTGCCGTTGATCTCATTCCCCTTAGACAGGATTTTGATATCGGAATCGTATTTACCCATAGCACCTACGAATGTCGTCACCGGTCTCATGTGAAATCCCTGTGAATTTACTACCTTTACCTTCTTTGATACCATCTTACTTTCCTCCTTTTTCCTGTGTTGCGATATTCTTTTTCAAAAGAGCCAGCAGGAGCATGCCTACTAATGCACCTGCTGCCAGTGCCATCGCATAAAACAATACATTTCCAACTACCGGGAATACGAAAATTCCCCCATGAGGTGCTCGAAGAGTACATCCAAATGCCATGGAAAGTCCTCCGGCCACTGCTGATCCTGCTATGCATGACGGTATAACTCTGAGAGGATCCGCTGCAGCATATGGGATCGCACCTTCTGTAATGAAGCACAGCCCCATGATGTAGTTTACCGGTGCCGACTTCAGTTCCGCCTCCGTCCATTTCTTCTTAAAGAAGGTGGCACAAAGCGCGATGGCGATCGGAGGCACCATACCGCCGATCATGACTGCCGCCATGATATCGAATCCTCCTGTAGTGATAGCTGCTGTACCAAATACATATGCAGCCTTATTGAACGGTCCTCCCATATCTATCGCCATCATGCCGGCGACGATACATCCCAGTATGATCTTGCTCGTTTCTCCCATTGAGTTGAGAGCATCTGTGATCCACTGGTTCAGGGCACCAACGGCAGGATTGATCGCACACATGAATAATCCCATTGTAATGATACCCAGCAGCGGCAGGATCAGTACCGGCAGCATGCTTTCCACAGACTTCGGCAGGAATGAGAAGATCTTTTTCAGTAAAAGTACGATATATCCACCGGCAAATCCAGCGATCAATGCGCCGAGAAATCCTGAAACAGCCGTACTGTCACCGGTGATCGCTCCAAAAGTACATCCAATAGTTGCGATATATCCACCTACGAACCCAACTGCAAGTCCCGGTCTGTCTGCGATGCTCCTTGCAATGTAACCGGCAAGAACAGGGAGCATGAAACTGAATGCGTATCCTCCTATCGTCTTAAAGAAGGCTGCTGCTGTAGTATATGTCCCGAAGGTAGAATCCTTTGGTGCTCCCGCGATCGTATCTATGAGAAATGCGACAGCGATCATGATCCCTCCGCCGATCACAAACGGGAGCATATAGGAAACTCCGTTCATAAGATGTTTATAGATCTGACGACCTGCCGTTTCCTCCGAGACATTGCTCTCTGTCGTCTTACCGCCCTGATAGGTATACTGAGGTGCTTTTCCATCTATCACCGCCTGGATCAGAACCTCCGGTTCATTGATCCCCTTCGAAACATTTGTCATAATAACAGGTTTCCCATCAAATCTAACCATCTCGACATTCTTGTCAGCTGCGACTATGACACCATCTGCTTCCTGTATTTCCTGCGGAGTCAGAACGTTTTTAGCACCACCGGATCCATTGGTTTCCACTTTTATGCTTACGCCCAGCTCCTTTGCTTTCTGTTCCAGAGCTTCCGCTGCCATATAAGTATGGGCGATCCCGGTAGGACATGCTGTAACCGCAACGATCCTGTACCTTTCATCTCCACGATCAGTTTCTGCTGCGTTTTCCTTTTCCTTGTCATGTTCAGATTCTTCTCCGAATTTTGCTTCTTCTGCTTCATCGATCATCTGCAGAAATTCATCTGCAGTCTGTGCTGACAAAAGTTTTTTCCGAAGATCCAGATCCATCAGGAGAGTCATCAGCCTCGAAAGCACTTCCAGGTGAAGATCCCCATCCTCGGGCGCTGCGATCATAAAGAACAAATTGGAAGGCTTACCGTCAGGAGCACCATACTCGATTCCATTCGGTACAGTCATGGCAGCAAGTCCCGGTCGCTTCACCGCGCTGCTTTTTGCATGCGGTATTGCGATCCCTTCCCCGACTGCCGTAGTGCTTTCCGCCTCTCTTGCAAAGATTCCTTCCTTGTATTTTCCCTTATCAGAAAGATTCCCGGCTTTATCATGCATTTCGATAAGAGTATTGATCGCCGTCTTCTTATCCGAAATGTCAGCGTTTAACAAAATTGCGTTTTTATCCAGTAAATTCGTAATGCGCATGAGATGCACCCCTTTCTTATCGTAATGCTTTTGACCTCAGTTCGTCCATACAATCATAGATCTGTTGTCTTACAGCAAGTCCCGGTGAAAAAGCCGTTGCCGCACCTGCGGCACTTCCAAGATCCAGTGCGTACTGATAATCTTTTTTCTCCAGATACCCTGCAACAAATCCTGCTACCATAGAATCTCCTGCCCCAACGGAGTTTATCATTTTACCGCGACACACACCTGCCGTATAAAGAGTTCCATTTTCGGCTTTAAGAACTGCCCCGTCTCCACCCATGGATACGATCACATTGCGTGCACCGGCTTTCTGCAGTTTTTCCGCTCCTTCTTCCGCCGATATCTTTTCTCCAAAGACATCTCTAAGCTCATCCATGTTTGGCTTGATCAGGAATGGATGATACTTCAGTACATCCATGAGGGCTGCTCCATTGGTATCTACGATACACAGAACATCTTTTTCTTTCACTGCTTCCAGAAGTCTGCTGTAAGTATCCTGTGGAACAGCGGCCGGGATATTCCCGGAAATGATCAGCACATCTCCGTCCTTCAGTTTCCTGAGTTTATCATAAAGCCTCTTTAAATCTGATTCGTCCGCAATAGTCCCCTGACCATTTATCTCAGTCTCTTCTCCCGCTTTGATTTTGACATTGATCCGTGTGATCCCCTGCTTCGGATAAATGAAATCCGTTTTTATCTCCCCCTGATGCAATCCATTTTCCAGAGCCTTTCCTGTAAAGCCATTTACAAAGCCCAGTACGATGCTCTCCATCCCAAGCTCCTTCAGTATCTGAGAAACATTGATTCCCTTGCCTCCCAGAAAATATTCCTCCCCGGTGGAACGATTCGTTGCCCCTTTTTGAAGCCTGTCCAGATGAACCACATAGTCGATCGCTGGACTGATTGTAACAGTATAGATCATCCTATTTATTCACCTCCTTCACGATAGCATGTTTCCTGTAAAGATCATTATCAAGTCGATCCGTTATGATACATTTTCCCTTCAGTTTTGTAAATGTTACTGCAAATACCTGCTCAAATTTGGATGAATCTGCAAGAATGTAAACATCGTTTGAATGATTCACGATTTCTTCATCATCATCACGGATCAGTCCTGCCGCATACCTGGCGATCGCGTCTTTTTCTCTTACATGAGCAGATGCTTTTGTGACAACATCATCTTCTTTGGTATTGACAGTTCTCTTCAATCCAATAGCACCACCGAAAACTTTTCTACGCTTCTCTAAAAAAAGAAGCCCGCTTCCGCGAACTTCTTTTTTAATCAAAACAGAAAAAATACCCTGATCCTGATCGTATGCGTCTTGTATGGATAGTACGGCATTCAAAATTCTGCTAAAATCGTTTTTTAGGGGGAATTAATGGAGATCTTCCCGTATATATGACCGATAAAATAACCTGACCGACAGCCAAAACGGCATGCAAGATAATTTCACGAAACAGAAAAGCTGAGAAAGCGCAAAAACTAACATAAGAGGCCATTTGATAAGGATCTGCGATATTATTGGCTGTAAGACTACACTCAAAGTTACGCCAGCTGTCCCGTGCAGATATAAAAAAAGAAGCCCGCTTTCGCGAACTTCTTTTTTAATCAAAACGGCAACGTCCTACTTTCCCAGGCAGTCTCCCACCAAGTATCATCAGCGCTAAGGAGCTTAACTTCTGTGTTCGGTATGGGAACAGGTGTGACCTCCTCGCTATTGTCACCGCATATCTTTTGAGTTTGCTCTATTGCACCCTCAAAACTGAATAATATCTGTCTAAAGCTTCCATCTTCCTTCGCTTTGCCTTGAAACCTTTGGTCAAGTTTTCGACCTATTAGTATCGGTCAGCTCCATGCATTACTGCACTTCCACCTCCGACCTATCAACGTGATAGTCTCTCACGGGTCTTACCTTTAAGGAGGAGATCTTGTCTTGTGGGGGGCTTCGTACTTAGATGCTTTCAGCACTTATCCCTTCCATACGTGGCTACCCAGCTATGCCCTTGGCAGAACAACTGGTGCACCAGAGGTATGTCCATCCCGGTCCTCTCGTACTAAGAACAGCTCCACTCAAATCTCCAACGCCCACAGCGGATAGGGACCGAACTGTCTCACGACGTTCTGAACCCAGCTCGCGTACCTCTTTAATGGGCGAACAGCCCAACCCTTGGGACCTACTTCAGCCCCAGGATGAGACGAGCCGACATCGAGGTGCCAAACACCCCCGTCGATGTGGACTCTTGGGGGGTATCAGCCTGTTATCCCCGGGGTAGCTTTTATCCGTTGAGCGATGGCCCTTCCACTCGGTACCACCGGATCACT
>ERZ824978.344-NODE-344-length-69559-cov-24.248734_pt1 | contig 69559 bp, 68 predicted proteins | sample MGYA00519860_ERZ824978 | MGnify/ENA primary metagenome ERZ824978 (study PRJEB31778, sample SAMEA3449184) | human gut metagenome | biome: human gut; feature: human-associated habitat; material: faeces | place: United Kingdom | collected 2010/2012 ... | reverse complement strand
AAAAAAATTTAAATTATTTTTTAAATTTATCTTGACATATTACCAGATGTCTTTCAAGTTATAAGTATATAAAAACAAAAGGCTAATGTCAAATGTTGAAATTAAAAGAAAATTGTGTTAAAATATATCTATTAACATTAGAAAATGTCTGTATGAATATATGGACATAAGGAGGAAGAATTGTGCTGGAAATAAACGCATTCCTTAAAGACAATTTCATAGTTGTCAATGCAGAAAAAAAAGAAAGGAAAGTAATAAATATGACTCGTGAAAAAGTCATAAAAGTGATTGAAAGTACTTTTTTGGATGAAAACATCGATAAAGAATTATACATTCTTTATGGAACGGTGTTGGGAGGTGCCTGCGGAATAATTATCAAAGAAAATAAAATAGAAGTATATATTTCATGTATAGCATATGCTTCTAAAAGACCAGAAATGGTATTAACAGGAAAAAAGAATTGGAAAAAATTATTCTGCTCGAAGATTTTTTAAGAAAAGGAGACTTCGTTTTTTACGGAGTCTTTTTTTAATAAAATAATTAAAAGAAATATAGAAAAAGTTAACAAGCAGTGGTATAATATGAAAAAACAAAATGGAGAAAAAAATGAAAAAAATAAATGGAATAATAATGCAATACTTTGAATGGTATATGGAATGTGAACAAAATTTATGGAATAACATAAAAGAACAAGCAAAAAAATTATCTGAATTAGGAATTACAGCAATATGGTTACCACCAGCATATAAAGGAATAGGTGGAGCAAATGAAGTCGGATATGGAGCATACGATTTATATGATTTAGGTGAATTTGATCAAAAAGGAAGTATAAAAACAAAATACGGTTCAAAAGATGAATATCTAGAATGTATTGAAGTGCTAAAACAAAATGATATAGAAAGCTATGCAGATATAGTATTAAATCATAAAATGGGAGCAGATAAATTACAAACGATACCTGCAACCAAAGTAGATTGGGGAAACCATAATCTTCAAATATCAAACCAAGAGACAGTAAGAGTTGCTACTAAGTTTACTTTTCCAGGAAGAAAACATAAATATTCAGAATTTGAATGGAATTGGACACATTTTGATGGAATTGATTATGATGAAAATTCAAAAGAACATGCAATTTTTAAATTTAAAGATAAAAATTGGAATAATGCTGTAGATGAAGAATTTGGAAACTATGATTATTTAATGGGAGCAGATATAGATTTTACAAACCAAGAAGTTGTTGAAGAATGTACAAAATGGGGAAAATGGTATATAGATATTACGCAAATTGATGGACTTAGACTAGATGCCGTAAAACATATTCCAGCAGATTTTTATAAAAAGTGGATAAAAGACTTAAGAGAGCAAACAAAAAAGGAATTATTTACAGTAGGAGAATATTGGACAGGAGATGTTCAGAAATTACATAGATATATAACCGAAACAGAAGGAGAAATATCTTTATTTGATGTACCTTTGCATTATAAGCTTTCATCAGCATCTAAAGAAGAAAATTATGATTTATCACAACTACTGGATAATACATTAGTAAAAGAAAATTCAAGTAAGGCAGTTACATTTGTAGATAATCATGATACTCAACCAGGACAAGCATTAGAAAGCTTTGTAGAAAGATGGTTTAAACCAGCGGCATATAGTTTGATATTACTTAGAGATGAAGGATATCCATGTGTTTTCTATGGAGACTATTATGGTATTCCACATGATGATATTAAACCTATTGAAGAACTAAAAATTTTAATTAATTTAAGAAAAGAAAAGGCATATGGAGAACAACATGATTATTTTGATCATCAAAATTATATAGGTTGGACAAGAGAAGGCGATGAAGAACATATTAAATCTGGATTAGCAGTTGTGATTTCAAATACAGGAGATGGGGAAAAGAGAATGTATATAGGAACTCAATTTGCGGGAAGTAAGTTTATAGATAGTTTAGAAAATTGTGAAGAAACTATAGAAATAGATGATTATGGATTTGGAAATTTTAAAGTAAAAGGAAAATCAGTATCAGTCTGGGTTAAGATATAAAATAAACAAGAATAAAGAAAAGCGACAAAAAACGACAAAAAAATGGGACATTTTAGACCTGTCCCTGATGTGTCAAGAAAGGAGAAAAGGATGTCTAAATTTGTTCATTTACATATACATAGTGAGTTTAGTTTGTTGGATGGAGCAAATAGAATCAAAGATTTGCCTAAAAGGGCTAAGGAGTTGGGAATGGATGCTATTGCTCTTACAGATCATGGGGTTATGTATGGTGCAATTGATTTTTATAAAGCATGCAAGGCAGAAGGGGTAAAACCTATTATTGGTTGTGAGGTATATGTAGCACCTCGTTCACGATTGGATAAAGAACCTAATATTGATAATAAATATAATCATCTTATTTTGCTTGCTAAAGATAATGAAGGGTATAAAAATTTAAGTAAGTTAGTTTCTTTAGGGTTTGTTGATGGATATTATTATAAGCCACGTATTGATTTAGAGATTTTAGAGAAATATCATGAAGGTTTAATTTGTTTGAGTGCATGCCTAGCAGGAGCTGTAAATCAAGCTTTATTAAATGGTCAAAATGAGAAGGCAGAAGAAATTGCTTTATGGCATAAGAGAGTTTTTGGAGAGGATTATTATATTGAAATTCAAAATAATGGAATTCAAGAACAAGTTTTAGCTAATCAAAAATTAGTACAATTAGCTAGAAAATTAGATATTCCGCTAGTTGCTACTAATGATGCACATTATTTAAAAAAAGAAGATGCTTATAATCATGAGGTTTTATTGTGTATTCAAACAGGAAAAAGAATGAGTGACATTGATCGTATGAGATTTGACACAGATGAATTATATGTTAAGTCTCCAGAAGAAATGATAGAATATTTTAAAGCGTTTCCAGATGCAATAGAAAATACAGTTAAAATTGCAGAAAAATGTAATGTTGAATTTGAATTTGGACATACTATTTTACCTAATTATGATGTACCAAAGGAATTTCCTACACATTATGATTATTTTAAAAAATTATGTGATGATGGAATAGAAAAAAGATATGGAAAAAATCCATCAAAGGAAATATTAGATAGAGCAGAATATGAGATTAGTGTCATAAAAAAGATGGGATATGTGGATTACTTTTTAATTGTATGGGATTTTATAAATTATGCTAAAACCCATGGAATACCTGTAGGACCAGGACGTGGATCAGGAGCTGGTTCGATTATTGCGTATGCTATTGAGATAACAGATATTGACCCTATGAAATATGGATTACTTTTTGAAAGATTTTTAAATCCGGAAAGAATAAGCATGCCTGATTTTGATGTTGACTTTTGCTATGAACATAGGCAAGACGTAATTGATTATGTATCAAGAAAATATGGACATGACCATGTATCACAGATTATAACTTTTGGAACAATGGCTGCTAAAATGGTTATTAGAGATGTTGCAAGAGTTTTAGATGTACCATATTCAGAGGCTGATAGTTTAGCAAAAATGATACCGAATGAACTACATATTACTATAAAAAAAGCATTAGAACAAAATAAAGAGTTAAAAGAAAGATATGAATCTGATGAATTAGTAAAAAAAGTATTGGATATTGCAATGGGATTAGAAGGAATGCCAAGACAGGCTTCTACTCATGCGTGTGGAATTGTTATAACAAAAGAGCCAGTAGATACATATGTTCCATTATATGTTAGAGATGGACAAATATCTACACAATATATAATGACAACTTTAGAAGAATTAGGACTATTAAAAATGGACTTCTTAGGATTAAGAACATTAACAGTAATTCAAGATACTATTGATTTAGTAAAAGAAAATAGAGGAATAGATGTAGAATTTGATAAAGAAATGGCAGATCCTAAAGTATATAAACTATGGCAAGAAGGAAAATCATGTGGAATTTTTCAGTTTGAATCGCAAGGTATGACAAACTTCATGAAAGAACTAAAGCCAGATTGTTTAGAAGACTTAATAGCAGGAGTTTCTTTATATCGTCCAGGACCAATGGACCAAATTCCAAGATATGTAAAAGGAAAATTAAATCCTGGACATAATGAATATACTCATCCAAGATTAGAACCAATATTAAATGTAACATATGGATGTATGGTATATCAAGAGCAGGTTATGCAAATTGTTCGTGATTTAGCAGGATATTCACTTCGGAAGAGCTGATTTAGTAAGACGTGCAATGGGAAAGAAAAAGCTAGATGTTATGGCAAAAGAAAGAGAAATATTTATTAATGGACAAGTAGATGAAAATGGAAATATTATTGTACCAGGGTGTGTAAGAAATGGAATTGATGCAAAATCAGCGAATAAAATATTTGACGAAATGGCAGAATTTGCTAAATATGCTTTTAACAAATCACATGCAGCATGTTATGCAGTAGTAGCCTATAGAACAGCTTATTTAAAAGCATATTATCCAGCTGAGTTTATGGCAGCAACATTAAATAGTTTTTTAGGAAATTTAGATAAAATTCCTCAATATATTGATGAATGTAGAAGTCTTGGAATTGAAATTTTAAAACCAGAAATAAATAAAAGTAATACAAAATTTACTGTTGAAAATGGAAAAATAAGATTTGGACTTCGGAAGTATAAAAAATGTAGGAACAGTTCCTGTTGACAACATTGTAAAAGAGAGAAATACAAATGGTTTATATAAGGGTTTTACAGATTTTTGCGAAAGAATTGCAGATGAATCAGTAAATAAAAAATGTATAGAAAGTTTAATTAAAGCAGGAGCATTTGATGAATTTGAACAAACAAGAAGTACTTTATTAGCTTCTTTTGAAAAAATAGTAGATACTATTCAAAGTGGAAAGAAAAAGGGTCTTGAAGGTCAAGTATCTATGTTTGATTTAGGAACAAAACAAGAACAGGAAAAATTAAATGAAATAAAATATACATTTGAAGAACATGAAGAATTGCCAAATAAAGAAATATTATCATTAGAAAAAGAAATGTTAGGAATTTATATTTCAGGACACCCACTAGAAAAATTAAGAAGTCAGATTGAACAACAAACCAATATTAATACAATGCAAATAAGAAATATAGATGAACAAATGACAACTAATATTGAAGAAAACCAAATACAGCAAGAGACGAAAATAAAATTTAAAGATGGACAAAGTGTAAAATATGCAGGAATTATAACTTCCATAAAGAAAAAGTATACTAAAAACAATAAGATTATGGCATTTGTAACAGTTGAAGATTTGTATGGAACAGCAGAAATAATTGTTTTTGAAAATGCATATATAAAATCCGGAAAGAGTTTAGTAGAAGAAAATATTGTGATAGTAGAAGGACGTTTAAGTATAAGAGAAGATGATACAACTACAATCATAGCAAATGAAATTAAAAATTTTGGAGAACAAAAGCAGAAAGTATTGATATTAGATATTAATGATAGTACAGAAGAACAGAAAAATAAATTAAGAGGAGCTATAAAATATTTTTGTGGAGATAAAAATAATATTAATGTTCAAATTAAAATAGATAAAGAAATAAAACCTTGTGGACAGATTTATTTAACAAAAGATATAATGAAAGTAATTCAAAATATATTAGGAGATAATAGAGTTAAATTAGAGGAAAAATAAAAAGGAACATCATAAGTGTTCCTTTTTTAATTTTTTAAAATATTAAATCCATTCTCCATATTTTTTAATATAAACTTTTTTTGCAAACATAGCAACAAAACAATATAAAATTGGAACTCCAATAATAATTGACATGTAAGGAAGTGGGATAGGTATTAAACCAATAACATTTCCAAACCATGTAAATGGAACGAGAATTCCTAATATACATAAAGCAATTGATGAAAAATATACCATTTTATGTGCGTTACTTTGAATAAAAGGTATTTTTGCAGTTCTAATAATGTGCATTCCTAAAAGATTTGATACAATACTATAAGTAAACCAAATTGTTTGGAAAAGTGCAGGATCTCTTAATTTAAATACAAACCATAAACATGCAAATACAATTAAATCAAAAGCAGAACTTAAAGGTCCCATAAATAGCATGAAATTTTTTAAACTTTTCAAACTAAATGTTCGAGGCTTTTGTAAATATTCTTCATCAACATTATCAAAAGGCAAAGTCAATTGACCAAAATCATAAAGCAAACCTTCAACTAATAATTGAATAGGAGTTTCAGGTAAAAAAGGTAATGCTACACTGGCAACTATAACAGACAAAACTTCACCAAAATTAAAACTTGTTGCCATTTTGATGTATTTCATTAAATTTCCAAAAGTTCTTCTTCCTTCAGTTACACCATCTAATAGTACGTGTAAATCTTTTTCAAGTAAGATGATATCAGCAGATTCTTTTGCAATATCAACTGCAGTATCAACTGAAATTCCAACATCTGAATTTGTAAGAGAAGGAGCATCATTTATACCATCACCCATATATCCAACAACATTACCAGACTCTTTTAAAAGTCTAACAATTCTTGCTTTTTCTATAGGAGAAAGTTTTACAAATATATTGGTCTTTTTTAATAATCTTAAAACACCAGCATCAGCCAAATTTTCAATTTGGTTACCTTGAACTATATTTTTAGAATTAATACCAACTTTTTTACATATACATTCTGTTACTTCAGCGTTGTCACCAGTTAGGACAATAACTCTTATTCCAGCCCTGTTTAATTTTTGAATAGCAGATTTAGCAGATTCCTTTGGAGGATCTAAAAATCCAATAAAACCTAAAAGAATCATATTTTTTTCATCATCAATATTAAACATTGTAGTATCTCTTAAATCATTTTTTTGGCAAACAGCAATAACTCTTAAACCATCTTTATTTAACTTTTTGGCTATTTGTTTTATATTATCTTTAATTTTATTTGTAATAGGTGATAATTGCCCCTTATAATCTACCATATTACATATTTCAAGTATTTCTTCAACAGCGCCTTTAGTTATCATTTGTTTTTTTACACCGTCTGAAACAATAACAGATAAACGTCTACGTGTAAAATCAAAAGGAAGTTCATCTACTAGTTTATATTTCGTAGTGTAATCATTCATATCATTTTGCAAAGCTCTTGCAACAACTGCTTCATCAATATTTCCTCTTAAACCTGTTTGAAAATATGAGTTTAAAAACGCATGTTTTAGAACTCTTATATCTTCGTTACCATTTATATCTAAATACTTTTCAAGCACAATTTTATCTTCTGTTAATGTTCCGGTTTTATCAGTACAAAGAATATTCATAGCACCAAAGTTTTGAATAGAATCTAGTTTTTTAACAATTGTTTTCTTTTTTGACATTTTTACAGCACCTTTAGAAAGACTTGATGATAATATAACAGGTAAAAGTAAAGGTGTAATACATATTGCTATTGCAACAGCAAAAGTAAATGCTGTTACAGGAGCATGTTTCCATGCATTAAGTATAAAAACTATAGGAGTTAATATAAGCATAAATTTTATTAATAATTTACTGATATTTTCGACACCTTTTTGAAAAGAAGATTTAGGCTTTCCTGTTGTTATAGTGTGAGCTACTTTACCAAAATAAGTACTATCAGCTGTTTTTATTACAGCACATTTAGCAGAACCACTAATTACATTTGTTCCCATAAAACAAATTGTATCTAAATCAGATATAGAATCTAACTCATCTTCAGTTAATTCAGTATGAGAAAGTTTCCTTACAGCATCAGATTCACCAGTTAAAGAAGATTGTCCTACATATATATCTTTAGATTCTAAAATTCTTAAATCAGCAGGAATCATACTTCCGGCAGATAGAATAACAATATCTCCTAAAGTAATATCTTTTATTGGAAGTGCAACTTCTTTTCCGTCTCTTAATACGGTAGTAGTAGTAGCTACTAGTTGTTTTAATTTTTCAGCTGCTTGATTTGAACGAAATTCCTCAAAAAATTCAAGCAAAGTACTAGCTATAACCAAAACCAAAATAACAATAATGTTTGCATAGCTAGGAGTTTCAGGTAAATAAACATCTGTGTAAAATAAAATTGCAACAATTCCGAAGAAGAATACTGTTAAAAGGACTAAATAAACTTTCTAACAAATAATTGTACCATTTTTTTGGTTTAGTTTGTTTTATTTCATTTGGACCATATTTATTAAGTCTTAGTTCAGCTTCTTGGCTTGAAAGTCCCTGTATATTTATGTGGTATTGTTTTATAAAATCGTCTTTAGGCAGAAGACATTCATTACCATATAATTTTTTTACATTAACTTCCTCTCTTTGATTTTTTGCATTTTGCATTATAAAATCATCTCCATTCTTTTGTATAAAGTTTCTTTAAAATTATACCACTAATTTAAACTAATGAAACAATAAAGTTGAAAAATTTTTAATTTATTAGAATAAATATAGAGAAATAAGACATGATTAAATTTATATTAATCATATCTTAAAACATTCAAACGACTAAATTATAAATAAGAGTAGTTAACATACAAATTAAAACACCACAAACAGTAGGAATAATAAAACTTAGTAAAGTCCATTTTAAACTACCAGTTTCCTTCTTTATAGTAAGCAAAGTAGTAGCACAAGGAAAATGAAGACAAGTGAAAATCATAACATTAATAGCGGTAAGCATCGTCCAACCATTATTAATAAGAATTTGACCAATTTGATAGGTATCTTCTAAATTAACTAAAGAACCATTACCCATATAGCACATTAAAATAATAGGTAAAACAATTTCATTAGCAGGAATTCCTAAAATAAAAGCAGTTAAAATATAACCATCCAATCCCATTAAATTAGCAAGAGGCGTTAAAAAATTAGCAATAATATCTAATAAACTCATATCTTGAAAACCAATATTTGCAAAAAGCCAAATAACCAAACCAGCAGGAGCGGCTACACTAACAGCTCTACCTAATACAAATAGAGTCCTATCAAAAATTGAACGTATAAAAACTTTACCAAATTGAGGTTTCCTATAAGGAGGAAGTTCTAATACAAATGATGAAGGCATACCTTTCAAAAATGTTTTAGATAATATTTTTGATATTAATAAAGTTAAAAATATTCCTAATAAAATAACAAAAATAACAGCTAAAGTTGATATAAAAGTAGCACCAATACCATTCATTGTGCCTGCAATAAATATGGTAGCAACAGCTATTAAAAAAGGAAATCTACCATTACAAGGGACAAAATTATTAGTAATTATAGCAATTAATCTTTCTCTAGGAGAATTAATAATTCTACATCCAACACAACCAGCAGCATTGCAACCAAATCCCATACACATTGTTATCATTTGTTTTCCTGTACAGCAACATTTTTTGAAAAATCCATCCATATTAAAAGCAATTCTAGGAAGGTAACCAAGATCTTCTAAAATTGTAAATAAGGGAAAAAATATAGCCATAGGTGGTAACATTACAGAAATTACCCAAGTTAAAGTCTGATAAATTCCTAATATTAACATATTAGATATCCAATCAGGAATACCTATCCAATTAACAAATAAAAACAATTTTTCTTGTATCCATTCAAACAAGCTAAACAAAATTTGAGAAGGATAATTTGCACCAACAATAGTAAGCCAAAAAATTAATCCTAGAAATAGAATCATAATAGGAAAGCCTAAATACTTTGAAGTTAATATTTTATCTATTTTTCTGTCTCTAGAAGAATAATTTCCATTTTCAAAAGTACATACTTTTTTACATATTTTTTCCGCTTTATCCATAATACTAGAAACAATAACATCTTTAAAATTTTCATTTAATTTTTTAAAAGCATCGAATTTATTAATATCAATTGAAAAGTTTTCTTGAATAGAATTTAAGATTTTTGGTTCACCATCTAATAATTTTAGTGAAACCCATCTATACAGTTGTTTAGGAAGAGATGTTTCAACTTCTAATATATTTGATATTTCTGAAATAGACTTTTCAATATCTTTAGAATATCTAACTTTTTTAGGATTAGGTTTAATGTTTCCATTACATACTTTTTCTAAAGTTTTAATTAAATTAGTTAAAGTTTTTTTCTTTCTTGCGGTTGTACCGACTACAGGGATACCAAGTTCACTAGATAATTTATCTAAGTCTATTTTTATCTTTTTCTTTTTTGCCTCGTCAAGTAAATTAACACACAATATAACATTATTAGTTATTTCCATTACTTGAAAAACTAAATTTAAATTTCTTTCAAGGCAAGTAGCATCTACTACAATAATAGTACAGTCAGGTTTACCAAAGCAAATATAATCTCTTGCAATTTCTTCTTCTTCAGAAGTAGATAATATTGAATATGTACCAGGAATATCAACTAATAAAAAATTTGTTCCGTTATAAGAAAAATCACCAGTAGCATTAGCAACAGTTTTTCCTGGCCAATTTCCAGTATGTTGATGCATTCCAGTAAGACTATTAAAAATAGTAGATTTTCCAACATTAGGATTACCAGCTAAAGCAACAGTAAAACCATTTTCGTTTTTGAAACATATAAATTTATTCTCAAGTAAACGTGTACCAGTTGAAGATTTTGTAAGACCCATTGTTCACCTCCTAAATTATATAATATAATGTATGAAAGATTTAAAATAGTGTGATAAAAACTATAATAAAATAAGAGACTAATAATAGATGATGTTAAAACTAAAGTTCCTAATTCTATAAATATTAAAGAAATAGGAACTTTTATATAATGCATAAAAATCTTAAAAAATAACTGATATAAGAGAAGTGTCTTCATCTCTAATAGCAATTAAAGTACCTCGTATATCAAAAGCACGTAACCCTTTAGAAGGACTATTTAAAATAGGGGTAATATACGAATTATTAACTAGACCTAAGTCTAAAAGTCTTCTTCTAACACTACCAGTACATTCCATAGATTCTATTTTTCCTTTTTTCATAATAGGCAAATTTGTAAGTAAAATAATATTATTCATTAGTCAAGCCTCCCTAAAAAGTTCTATAATAATATTATATTTTATCGAAAAAACAAATGTTACACTTGACAAATTATTTTAATTATGAAAAAATTACGAAGAAAAGAAACGTAGGGAGGAAATAAACATGGAAAAAATAAGAGGTTTTGAAGTTGCAAAAGGATTTGAAGATAAAGAAATTAATTTGCCAGAAAGAAAAACAAAATATTCAGCAGGATACGATATTGAAGCTGCAGAAGATGTAATTATTCCAAGTTTTAAAAAAGGAATAAATCCAACATTAGTAAAAACAGGAATAAAAGTTTACATGCCAGATGATGAAGTAGTGCTATTATATAATAGAAGCTCAAATCCAAAGAAAAAAGGATTAATCATGGCAAATAGTGTTGGGGTAATAGATAAAGATTATTATGGAAACCCAGATAATGATGGCCATATTATGTTTGCATTCTATAATATAAAAGAAGAAGATATAGAAATAAAAAAAGGAGAAGCAATAGGGCAAGCATTATTCCAAAAATATTTGATAACAGACGATGATAAAGCAGAAGGAAAAAGAATGGGTGGATTTGGTTCAACAAGAAAATAAAAAAAATAAAATAAAAAAAATTTAACCTTAGAGCCCCAACGAAAATAGCTATAATATACATAAAAAAACCAAGGTAAAGGCTTTGACTTTTACCTTTTTTTGTTGTATAATAAATATGGTTAAAAAATCCAATAAAGTTATTTAAAGTAAAATATTTACATAACTTTATTATCTTTTTTTCGCCGAAAAATATAATAAATGCTGAAAGGAGTTGACTTACATGTTTAATGTAGGAGACAAAATTGTATACCCAATGCATGGAGCAGGGGTAATTGATTCAATAGAGGAGAAAAATATTTTAGGGGAGAAACAATCTTATTACATATTAAAAATGCCTGGAGAAGTTAAGGTAATGGTGCCAACTGCAAAAGCAGAAGAAATAGGAGTAAGAAATATTATAGATAAAAGTTCAGCAGATAAAGTTATAGGTGTGCTAGAACAAGATGAAACAGTAATGGATAAAAATTGGAACAAAAGATACAGAGACAATATGGATAAAATGAAAAGTGGAGACATATATGAAATTGCTGATGTAGTAAGAAACTTAAGTTTTAAACAAAAAGAAAAAGGTCTTTCTACTGGTGAAAAAAAGATGTTAAATAATGCAAAACAAATATTAGTAAGTGAATTAGTATTAGCAGAACATGCTACTCAAGAAGAAGTAGAGCAATTAGTAGAAAATAAAATAAATACATCATACATGATGTTTAGAGCAGATGATATAGAGCCAGAAAGTGTAGTAAATAAATTCATACCTTTTGATGGTACAGGAACATCAGATTAAAAGTTATATCGTATTAAATAGTAATAATATTACTATTTTAGTACGATATTTTAAATTTTTTAAATAAAACATGGAAAAGTTTTAAAAATGTATTGACAAAATTAATAGTTCATATTATAATAGCAATTGTCGTAAACAGACAGCCAGTTCAAATAGTATATGCAGATGTGGCGGAACTTGCTGAGGTTGTTCGAACGAAAGTGAGTTACAACGTCAGTATGTGTAGCAAAATATTTGTAAATCAATTTAATATGCAGATGTGGCGGAACTGGTAGACGCACAGGACTTAAAATCCTGCGGTTGAATAAACCGTGCCGGTTCGATTCCGGCCATCTGCACCATAAAAGCATCAAGGAGTTCGTAAGATAAACCTTGATGCTTTTATAATAAAATTGCTAGATTTTTCTAACAAATTTCTAACAATTTGAAATATTTACATTAGTAGATGTATTAGAGTCCAGATCTAATATATCTTTTTTATTTGTATTAAAACTTAATGCATTTTCAATAGCTGATGCAGATTTAATTTTTGTACTCGAATCCAAATGTGCATATCTTTCAGTTGTTTTAGAGCTTGAATGACCAAGCCAATCTTGTATTGCTCTTAATGAAATACCTTTCTTTACAAGTAATGTTCCGACAACTATGCCTTAAGTCATGGAATCTTATTTCTCGTAAACTATTATTTCTTAATATTTGTTTAAACTTATGACTGACATAGTCTGGTTTTCTTAAATTTCCTAACTCATCTAAACAAACATAATCCTTATATTTTTTATTGTAACTATCTTTAAATATAGACATATAATATTCTTGCATTTTTCTAGTATATAGTAAAAGTTCTTCAATTTCCTTAAATAAAGGTAAAGTCCTATAACTAGATTTATTCTTTGTTTTGCTTTTGGTAATCATCTTTGTTTTAGTTTCAATATCTTCATTTTCATTTGTAACTGTAATAACTTTATGATTTATAGTGATTGTTTTATTTTCAAAATCTATTGCAGACCATCTAATACCTAAAACTTCACTTCTTCGTAATCCATAAAATGAAGTTAAATAAACAATTAATTCTAATGGTGTATCTTTTACAACTTGAAATAAAGTATTTAATTCATCTTCGTTGTAATAATCTGCAATGAATTTCTCTTGATGTGGTCTACCAACTTTTATAGCAGGATTACTTGGTATTAAATCAGTTTGTACTGCATAATCTAATGCTTTTCTAATATTTGCATGATATTTTGTAACAGTTGTTCCTTTCAAGCCTTGAGAGTATAACCAATTATAAAAATCCAAAATGTGAACAGGTTTTAAATCTTCTAGCATTACTGGATTATTTGTAAAATATTCTTTTGTTCTACCTTCAATTTGTCTTTTATAACCTGTATATGTAGATTCTTCAATTTGATGTTTAATCATATCAAGCCATTTAATCATAAAATCTGCAAATGATATTTGTACTTTTTTATCTTCTGTTTTTGTTTGTGTAATTGTTTCTAGTTTATTTATAAATTCATCTCTAATTTGAATAAGTTTCTTTTCAGCTTTTTTCTTACTTTCGTTTTCTTTAAATCCTGTAGGTATCCATTTCATTTTTCTTATGCCATCTACATAGTAAGTTAATACTGCATAATAAGTCTTATTCTTAATAGTTAAATATGCTGTTATATTATACATTAAAATCTCCTTCCTAATTTTAAACAGTATTAAAATTTATGAGTCAAAAAAGCGATTACATTTATCTTAGGTATTCTGTATAGCTTTCCAACTTTAATTGCTTTTATAGTGCCTTCTCGCACTAATTCGTATGCCTTTTGTTTACCAATATTACCAAGCATTGATTGTAGTCCAGATACATCAACAACATCAGGATAATTAGCAAACATTTCTTGAGTGTTATTATTTTTCATCGCATTCCTCCATTTCTTTCAAAATCACATTTTGCATATATTTAGTAGAATTTTTAACCGTCCCATCTACTTAAGGGAATATTATAGTTTGTTTTACCAACATAGGAATTTCACCTCTCCGTTACCAACCGAGCGACTCCTCAACATCATGTTAAGCCAAGCCGAAGTATCATTATAATGTTCTATAATACTGGTACTATGACACTAATCTTTAGTGTATTTTTCAATGTGCTTTTATACTTTTACAATTTTTACTTGCAAAAGTATTGTAATTATGATAGCATTATAGTATAATATTTATAGAATGTCAATAACAAATTATAAAAAAATAAAAATTGTTAACGGAAGATTTGGAGGAAATATTGATATGAAAGGAAATTTACCAGAAAAAAGTTTTTTTGATAGCTTTTATATTTGGTTTAATAAAGAAAAAAGAGAAGAATATTATTCAACACCATTGTATCTTTATAGTGTAAATAGAAAAGATGACTTTGTAAATAGACTATTAACATTGGAATTTGATAAGAACGAAGTTAAAGGTAGAGTTAAAGAAGAACAAGGTTTAAAATATCCAGGAAATATGTACTTTCCTTATGTAGAAAGATTTGGAATGTTTTTATTAAGATTTTTAAATGCAAATTTAGAAACTTATGAATCAGCTTATGAAACATTTTTCTATGCTTATGGATTTGAAATATTAAAAGATTTAGATGAAAATTATAAATTTGAACTTAAGGGGAAATACGAAAACGATGAAGTATATTTAAAACAGATGGAGAAAATTTATAATGATTTGCAAGATAAAATACAAGAAGTTCAATATGAAATGAAAGAATTTGTAACTTATGTATTTAACCTTGATGAGCAAGAAGAATTAAAGGAATATACACCAAGCCAAAGATTTGCAGTATATCTAATTAAGCATAAAGGACAAGCATATACTTACAATAAAAATGACAATATTATTCAAGACAATTATTCAAATAAAAATTTAGAATTAGCACATATGAATGATGCCCAATTATTAGATAGTTTTAAGAATAATACAATGCTAGTTTCTATGATAGATACACACCAAAGTAATGACTTATCTGCAATATGCTATGCAGTATTAGAAGAAATTGTAAAAACAACAAACAATCCAATAAAAAAATGTCAAAACTGTGGAATGTACTTTATTCCAAGTTCAAGATTAGATGAGATTTATTGTGATTATCCAAAGTCAGATGGTAAAAATTGTAGAGATAAAGGTGCAGTACAAGCATATAACGAAAGATTAAAACAAAACAAAGCACTTGCAGAATATAGAAGATTATATCAATTAAAGTCTATGGCTATTGGTAGAAATAAAGATAATAAGCAGATGAAGAAAGATTTTGAAAAATGGAAAAAAGATGCTAAAGACAGAGTTAATAAATTGAAACATGGATTTTTAACAGAAGATGAAGTATATGAGTGGTTAACCAATAATAAGTAGAAATCGAGGTAATAATAATGGAAATAAAAGATTTAGCAGGTTTAAGTCAACCTTTAACAAAATTAGTTGAAGTAGTAGCACAAGGTTTAGGAACAGTATATGAACCTATACATATAAAAAGAATGGCAAAAGCTAGAGCAATGGAAATTAAAACTATAGCCTCTGCTGTGCAAGACTCAAAATTACCAATTCAATATAATAATGGACAATTAGCTATAGATACTTCCACAAAAGATTTTTTAGAAAGAGCAGAGAAAAGAATGCTATTTATAGAAGCTAAAAAGCAAAAAAATATTGAGGATATAGTTTCAGAGGCATATAACAATTTAGAAACAGAAAAAAAAGTTTCTGGAGAGCCAGTACAAGAAGAATGGATTAATAGGTTTTTTAATATTATTGGTGAAATAAGTAGTGATGATTTAAAAACAATATGGAGTAAAATACTATCAGAAGAAATCAAGGAGCCAGGAAAATGTTCAATTAGAACCTTGGAAAGCTTGAAAAATATAAGTAGATATGAAGCTGAAAAATTCAAGAAGATTTCTAATTATATTATAAAGTATAATGATGTATATTATTTACCAAATGAAAAATCTTTATTAGAATATGCTAATATTGGATATGGTGAGATTTTAAAATTAGATGAAGCATCATTAATAAACTCAGGTTCAAGTGTTAGTGTAGTATTAAATTTTGATGAAAATGTTAAAGAAAATTATTTAACATATAACCAAAATATTATATTTTGTGGTAAAGATGAAAAAGCCGAAATACATTTACAAGCATATCCTCTTACAGAAGTTGGAAGAAACATTTTTGATATTTTATCAACTACTTATGATAAAGAGTATTTTGAAAAGTATATTGATATTATAAAAAGTAAAATGAATATTTCTTATAGTACTATATTGGAAAGATTACCAGATGGCAGAATAAGATTTCAAACACCGGTAATAAAAGTTCCAACAGAAAAAAAGGAGTGAAAAATATGGCAAATACAGAAACAAATAGAATTGAAAACAAAGAGCAACTAAATGAAGACTTTGAACAAGAAGTAATAGCTTTTCTTAACTACAAAGAAGGTGGAATTATCTATGTAGGTGTTAGAAAAGATGGACAAGTAGTTGGTCTTAAAGATGTTGATTTAACACAATTACAAATAAAAGACAGAATAAAAAATAATATCCAACCTTCAACTTTAGGATTATTTGATGTAATTGTGGAAACAATAGATGATAAAGAAGTTATAAAAGTTGTTATATCAAGTGGAACTGAAAAGCCTTACTATTTAAGAAAAAAAGGTAGAACTCCAGAAGGTTGTTATGTTAGAGTTGGTAGTAGCAAAGAGAGAATGACAGAAAGAATGATTGATGATATGTATGCTAAACGAGTTAAACACACATTAAAAGAAATAGATTCACCAAGGCAAGAATTAACATTTAACCAGTTAAAAATTTATTATGAAGAACATGGACTAAAATTAAATGATAATTTTTTACAAAATCTTGATTTACTAACAAGTGAAGGTAAATACAATTATAATGCTTTCCTATTAGCTGATGAAAACAATATTTCAATAAAACTTGTAAAATATGTAGGTACAAACAAATTAGAATTATTAGAAAATATGGAATATGGAAATCGTTGTTTAATTACTGCTACTCAAAGATTATTAGATAGACTTGATGTTGAAAATACTACATACGCTAAAATAGAATATTTTGGAAGAAAAGAACAAGAAAAAATTGATAGTAAAGCTTTAAAAGAAGCTGTAATAAATGCTATTGTTCATAATGATTATTCTTATGGAAATAGTCCTATTGTAGAACTATATTCTGATAGAGTTGAAATTACTTCTGCAGGTGGACTACCTCAAGAATTATCACAAGAAGAATTTTTAGAAGGTGTTACTGCTCCAAGAAATAAAGAACTAATAAGAGTATTTAAAGATGTCGAACTAATTGAAAACATTGGCTCTGGAGTCTTAAGAATTTTAGATGCCTATGATAAAAGTTGTTTTAGATTTATGGAACATTTTTTAAGAGTTTCATTTAAGTACAGAGAAAATCCATTTGAATATGACCAAGAAAATGGCCAAGAAAGTTACCAAAAACATTTAAGTGAAATTCAAGATAAAATTATTGCATTAATTAAGAAAAATCCTAGCATTACTCAAAAAGAAATAGCAAAAACACTTGAAATTTCAAGAGAAAAAGTAAAATACCATATAGCTGTATTAAAAGAAAATAATGTTATTAAAAGAGAAGGTTCTACTAAAAAAGGAATTTGGAAAATCCTAAAATAGTTTCTTGGTCGAAAAAACGACCAAGAAAACGACCAAGAAATTTGATTAATTTTAATAAATATGGTATAATATAATTATAGAACTGTTGTTGAAACCAACAAGTAATGCACTTGGAGGTTTCAGACCTCCAAGATAATTTTAGGAGGTAAAAGCATGTTGTTTTTAAGCAAAGAAGAGGTAGAAATCTATAAGGACGAAGTTCGCCAGGAAGTCAGAAAAGAACTGTTTGGTACGATTTTTAGAGAAACTGGTGCTAGGAAAGCTTCTACCCACATCACTTTTCAGGATAGTGATATGGTGCAAGGAACTTTCATAACTGACAATGGAAGAGAAGGCTCCTTTTCTTTCTTGAAATCAATCGTACCTGCATTGGTAGTCAACGTATACTGATGCACGAATGTGACCTTTGAAATACAGGGTCACTTTTTATATATTCAAAACTACCATTCCATTTCTTCATATTCCAATTCTTTTTCATGTTCAATTTGTTTTTCTGGAGCAAGATAAATATCATTTTCACATTCAAATTTTCTAATAAAAGAATCCTCATCGGTTATAGATAATTTAATACATACCCACTCAATAAATTTATGAACTGTTTTCTGCAAAGTATTTATAATGTTCTTTAAAAAATTATTTTCATTTTCTAAATAAGAAATCTGTTCTTCGTATTTGTTTTCAATTTTTCTAGTTTCTTCTTGTATTTTAGCATTATAGTTAATTTCAAGTACTTCACATTTTTCTTTAAACTCTGCGTTTTCATCTAAAATTGGCTTAATATCTTTTTCATATTTTATAGCCTTATCAACAGTTTTTATTTGCTTGTTTAATGCCATAGTAAGCAGAAAATTTTGTTCTTTCAATTCTTGTATTGCTTTATCTTTAGGCTTTATAATTTGTTCTTGAATTTTTTCATCTCTATTTATCATTATCTTTTTAAAACTTGTAATATCAGGAGTGTCAGGTAAATCCATTTTAACATCTTGTAAAAGTGTTTTACTTTTTTCAAAGTTTGTAATATTTTTATAATCTTCAACAGATAAATGAACTTTCTCACTTGGATTTCCTCTTTCTAATTCAAAATGATTAGCAACCATATATTTGTAAAAGGCATCTTGTAATTGCCTGTAACTATCTTTAGCTTTCCAAAATTCACTACAAGCAATTTTATCAATATTATTGCCATTTTTATCTGTAGTGTGTACTACTGGTATAAAAACTAAGTGCATATGTGGAGTTTCCTCGTCCATATGTACTTTTGCAGATAAAATATATTGTTCTCCTAAATCCTTGTATTCACAAACGAATTTGTAAGCAGTTTCAAAGTATCTTCTAGTTTCATCTTCTCCAATAGTTTCAAACAATGCTTTATTAGATGTAATTATATATTCACAAACAATATTACTAACTGTTTTGACTTGACCTTTTAAATTATATTCTTTTCTTATTCTTTGAAATTCTTTTTCATAAGTGAATTGAGTAGATTTTAAAGAATAGTTCAAATATGTTTTATCTTTATTTATATTTTTATTAGAGTAGTTTGTATTTCTTCTTTCATTATGGCGATATATTCCTTTTAGATTTTCGCTCTTATATTTTGCATTTCTAATTATAGCATAACTCATAACATAACCTCCTTGTTTTTGACCTTGTGAGCTACACAAAGTAATCTTAAAATTAGCTCCTTTTTAACCTGTGTTGTAACACACTACAACACTTTTTTAGCAATATGCAAAAAAATGTTAGTGTGGCAGGGATACCCTGCACCCGTTTGCCTAAAAAAAACACTTGGTATTTTTTAGGTTTTAACTAAATATGCTATTGCAAATTTAGTTAAAAAAATAGCAACATAAAAAATTGATAAACAATTTTTATATTGCTATTTTGCAAAAGTATATCTACTTTTGCATTTGCTAGAGCATTTGTGCATTAGCATATAGGCCTTCAAAAAATTCAGGTGGATATTCTCTGCCAACATATCCATTTGATTTTTTAAAGCCTTTATTATTTATATAAGTATAATTATTATTAGTATTGATTGCTCGAATATTTTTCGCATCCTGAATCCTATTTTGTTCGATTCCGGAACCGAACTTTTTACGAGTCCAATTATTTATATCCATAGGTTGTATTTTTGAAATATATATTAAATTAGGTTTATTAGCTCCTTGTCTTTTTTCATAAATAAGTTTAACACTAGATAATTGTTTAAATGCTTTAGTAACTGTTCTATCGCATAGATTTAATTTTTCTTGAACTTCTTTTCTAGTGAATATAAGATATATATTTCCATTTTCATCACACCAATTATTTTTTGCAGATAAAGACATTCTATCTAATAAGAATCCATATAGAAGTTTGCTATCAGAACTTAATTTGTCTTTATATAATGGATTTACAAATAATTCCTGTGGTATTTGATAATATCTATGGTTTAATGTTTCATTTACTTTATAAAAATTAAAATCTTGCATATATTTTCCTTTCCTTCGCACGACAATCGATTTTGTGGCGAATAAATAGAGCAGGTAATAAACTGTCCCTACTCATTTGAAATTTTTTAATATGCAAAATTTGATTTTGAATAATTTTGAAATTTTATAAGAAATAATACTGTTTAAAATTTTCTAACAAATTTCTAACAAAACCTGAAAAAGTTTTATTAAATATATTTAAATTTTTAAATGTTTATGTTACAATAAAAAATAACAAAATACCTTGAAATATCAAAGCTTTGAAAACAAAAATAATAGGATTAAAAGATAGTAAATATCACTAGCAAATAAAATGATAGCATAACTTAAAATCCTGCGGTTGAATAAACCGTGCCGGTTCGATTCCGGCCATCTGCACCATTAGAGCCTCAAGTAGTTCGGAAGATATACTTGAGGTTTTAATTATTAAGTCTATCCACTTTTGAAAAAAACTTGCCATTATTATTGGTAAGTTTTTTCATTTTTCATAATGGAATAGACAATTAAATTTTCGGATTTTCCTGTTTTTTCATTAATTTTACGATTTCTTAATACAGCATCTTTTTTCATTCCGACATTTTCCAACATTTCACATTTTGTTTCAGTTAATTTTTTATTGCTATCATAAAATTTTGAAATTACAATGTTAAAATCTAATTGATTAAATAGATAGTCTAAGACAGCGTTTAGAGCTTCTTCAATAAGATTAGTGTTAAATTTAGAAAAAGTAATTCCAAATTTTATATCACAACGTTTATCTGGAAGAGAAACTTCTAAAGATCTAATGTAAGCAATTACAGTAGAAGTTGCTTTTTCTTCAACTGCTAAAGCAAGTTCACCAGTTTCATATTCTCTAATAAAAGATGAAACCATAGCAGAAGTTTCATATATGTTTTTATGAATATGATATTCTGAACAATTTTTTAGCTCTTGTATAGTAGCTAAATTTTTATAAACATCTTCTACATCATCCATCTTGAACTTTCTGATTTTTAAATTTTTTGTTTCTAAATCTTTCATTTTTACACCTCCCAAAAAAGTAATATATCATAAAGAAACAAAAAACAGCATTTTTTTTATACATTATCCAACATTTAGTATACAAAACTGAAAAATATAAAAGTCAAACAAATAAAAGACTAAAAAACTTATATGAATATTATTATTAATTTTTGGGAAATATTCTTAATAAAGGACTAAAAAGGAGAAAAAATGATTTACACATTAACAATTAATCCAGCTTTGGATTATATAATAGAAATACAAAATTTTAAATTAAGTAATATTAATCGTAGTGAAAAAGAATATATCTTTCCAGGAGGTAAAGGAATTAATGTGTCTATTGTTTTAAAAGAATTAGGCATAGATTCAACAGCGTTAGGATTTATTGGAGGTTTTACAGGAACAGAAATTGAGAATAAGGTACAGAAATATGGGGTAAAGACGGATTTTGTAAATGTAAATGAAGGTATTTCTAGAATTAATGTAAAAATAGAAACAGAGTCAGAAGAAACAGCTATTAATGGAAAAGGACCATATATAAGTTCTAGATATATTGATTTATTATATGAAAAAATAAGGCAAATAAAAAAAGGTGATATTTTAGTTTTGTCAGGAAGTGTGGCTGAAGGAGTTGAAGAAGATATTTATCAAAAAATTTGCCATGAATTACAAAAAAATGAAGTTAAAATAATTGTTGATGCAAGAGGTAATCTTTTATTAAAAACTTTAGAATATAAGCCTTTTTTAATAAAACCAAATCAAGAAGAATTAGAAGAAATTTTTAATACAAAAATTACAAACAAAGAACAAGTAATTCAGCTTGCAAAAGAACTACAAATAAAAGGAGCAAAAAATGTACTAGTATCAATGGGAAGTGAAGGTGCAATATTCTTAAGTGAAAATGGAGAAGTATTTAAAAGAAAAGCATGTGTAGTAAAAGAAAGAATAAATACAGTAGGAGCAGGAGATTCTATGATAGCAGGTTTTATAGCAGGATATAAATTATCTTCAAAATATGAAGAAGCACTAGATATGGGAATAGCAGCGGCAACAGCAACTACTGCATCTATGTTTTTAGGGAAAAAAGAAAAAATATACAATATATATAATGATATAAAAGACACAAAGTAAGAAGGAAAGGAGAATGTATTGATTAGTAAATCAATGCAACTTAAATATGAAAATTACAGATTTAATAAAAAAAGAAGCTATAGATTTAAATGTAAAAGCTTCTACAAAAAAAGAAATAATAGAAAAAGCGGTCGAATTGATGTCTAAAAATCAAAATATTACTAATAAAGAAGATTATTTAAAATTAGTTTTAGAAAGAGAAGAAAAAGGGACAACAGGAATAGGCGAAGAAATAGCAATTCCACATGGGAAAGGAGATAGTATTTCTTCTCCAGGAGTTGCAGTAATGGTAATACCAGAAGGAACAGATTTTAATTCGTTAGATGGAAAGCCAGTTAAGTTATTATTTTTAATTGCAGCACCAAATACAGAAGATAATGTACATTTAGAAGTGTTAAGCCGTTTGTCTAGTTTATTAATGGATGAGAACTTTAGAAAAGAATTAATAAAAGCAAAATCAAAAGAGGAATTTTTAGAGATTATAGACAATGCAGAAAAAAAGGCACACAACAAAGAAGAGAAAAAGTCAAATTATGAATTATTAGGAATTACAGCTTGTCCAACAGGAATTGCTCATACTTACATGGCTGCTGAAGCTTTAGAAAAGATGGGAGAAGAATTAGGTCATTTTATAAAAGTTGAAACTCAAGGACAATCTGGAGCACAAAATATATTAACAGAGGAAGAAATAAAAAATGCAAAAGCTATCATTGTAGCAGCTGATGTTAATGTAGATTTATCTAGATTTAATGGAAAAAAAGTACTTAAAGTAGGCGTATCAGAAGGAATTCATAACCCAAAAAAATTAATAGAAAAAGCATTAAAAGAAAATTCGGAAATACCAATTTATCATAAAAATGAAATTTCTGAGAAAGAAGAGAATTTAGGTGGAAATGTGTATAGACATTTGATGAATGGGGTTACACATATGCTACCATTTGTAGTAGGTGGAGGAATATTAATAGCTATTGCTTTTCTATTAGATGATTATTCTATAAATCCTTCAAATTTTGGAATGAACACACCAATAGCAGCATTTTTCAAAACAATTGGTGGAATAGCTTTTGACTTTATGCTAATTATTTTATCTGGGTACATTGCTATGAGTATTGGAGATAGACCTGGATTAGCAGTAGGAATTGTAGGTGGAGCAATAGCAAAAGCAGGTACAACTTTTTCATCTCTTATGAATTCAGAAGAAGTACTAATTAGTTCAGGATTTTTAGGAGCTTTAATTGCTGGTTTTTTAGGTGGATTTATAATTAAGTTTTTAAAAAGATTATTTAAATTCATACCAAAAAGTTTAGAAGGAATTAGGACAATTTTAATTTATCCAGTGGCTGGAATATTACTAATAGGAATTATTATGCTTTTAATAAATCCATTTGTAGCATCTATAAATACAGGTTTAAATAATTTTCTTTTCTCTATGAGTGGAGTTAATAAAGTTATTTTAGGAGCTATACTAGCAGGCATGATGTCTGTAGATTTAGGAGGACCAGTTAATAAAGCAGCATATACATTTGGAACAGGAATGTTAGCAGAAGGTCATTACGAAATAATGGCAGCAGTTATGATTGGCGGGATGGTAGCCCCTCTTGCAATAGCTATTCTTGCAACATTTTTCCCTAAAAAATTACCAAAAAAAGAAAGACAAGCAGGACTACTAAATTATGTTATGGGATTATCTTTTATTTCAGAGGGAGCTATTCCATTTGCTTCAGCTGACCCAATTCGTGTGTTGCCAGCTTGCGTTATTGGTTCTGCGGTGTCTGGAGCTTTATCAATGGCGTTCAATTGTAGTTTAATGGCTCCACATGGAGGAATTTTTGTATTACCATTAATAGGAAATCCAGGATGGTATACTTTAGCTCTTGTAGTAGGTTCTGTAATAGCAGCAGGAATTATGGCTATATTTAAGAAAAATGTTTGGGAAAATACTGTATAAATAAAAATAAGAAAGGAAAATATAAAAATATGGTAAAAGAAGATGTGATGTTAAACAATAAAACAGGGCTTCATGCAAGACCTGCAACAGAAATTGCAAAAACAGCGATGTCATACAAAAGTGATATAACTTTTCTTGTAAATGATAAAAAAATTAATGCTAAATCTCCATTAATGCTTATGGCAGCAGGAATAAAATCAAAAACAAAAATAGAAATTATATGTAATGGGGAAGATGAAAAAGAAGCATTAGAAAATTTAAAAAACATTATTAAAGAAAATCTTGATTAATATAGATTTCTATAGAAAGAAGGATAAAATATGCTAAAAGGAACAGGAATTTCTGATGGTATAGGATTAGGGAAAGCAATTATTTTTAAAAGTCAAAAGATTAAATTAGAAAAAAATAAAATAAAAGATGTTACATTAGAAAAAGAAAAGTTTTATAAAGCAATTAAAGAGGTTGAAAAAGAAATAGAAGACTTATTAAAAAAAATATCTGGAACAGAAAAAGAAATTATGCAAGCATATCTTTTAATATTACAAGATCCAAATTTGATTCAAAAAACAATTGAAATAATTGAAAAAGAAAAATGGGATGCAGCTTATGCAACAGAAATTGGTTTTAATGAAATAATAAAAGGATTTGAAAAAGTAGATGACACCTATATTTCTGAAAGAAGTAAGGATATAGAAGATATGAAGAAAAAAATCATAGCAAAAATAATAGGAAAAGAAGAAATAAATTTATCTAAATTACCTTCAAATACAATTTTAGTTGCAAAAGAATTATCAACATCTGATATTGCAAAATTAGATTTTAAGAATATAGAAGGAATTATTACAGAAGTAGGTGGAATGAATTCTCATATGGCTATTATGGCAAGGACTCATGAAATTCCTTCAAGTGTAGGAGTTAACAAAATAACACAAAATATAAAACAAAATGATGTTGTTGCTATAAATGGAAAAACAGGTGAAATTTTTGTGAATCCTTCTAAAAAAGAATATAAAAATTTTGAAGAGATAAAAGAAAAGATAAAAAAAGAAAAGAATGAATTAGAAAATTATAAAAATCAAGATACAATAACAAAAGATGGACATGAAGTTAAAGTTTTAGCTAATATAGGTATGCCAGATGATGTTAAAATTGTAATTCAAAACACAGCAGAAGGAGTAGGATTATTTAGAAGTGAATTTCTTTATATGAACTCAGAAAATTTTCCAACTGAAAATGAACAATTTGAAGCATATAAAAAAGTAGTATTAAAACTTAAGAATAAAGAAGTAATTATTAGAACATTAGATATAGGTGGAGATAAAGATTTAAAATATATGAAATTGCCAAAAGAGGATAATCCATTTTTAGGTTATAGAGCAATTAGGATTTGTTTAGATGACATTAATTTATTTAAAGTACAATTAAGGGCAATTTTAAAAGCAAGTGCTTTTGGAAATATGGCTATTATGATACCAATGATTTCATCATTAGAAGAGTTAAGAAAAACAAAAGAAATAATAAATGAAGTAAAGGAAGAGTTAAGAAAAAAGAAAATTAAATTTGATGAAAATATAAAAATTGGAATTATGATAGAAATACCAGCAGCAGCACTTATTGCAGATGAATTAGCAAAAGAATGTGATTTTTTTAGTATTGGAACAAATGATTTAATTCAATATACAGTAGCTGTTGAAAGAGGAAATAAAAAAATTGCTAATTTATATACACATTTTCATCCAGCTGTAATTCGACTTATAAAAAAAGCAATTGAAGGTGCTCACAAAAACCACATCTTGTGCGGAATGTGCGGAGAAGCGGCAGGAGATGCAACATTTATCCCTTTATTAATAGGCTTAGGATTAGATGAGTTTTCAATGAATGCTAATAAAGTTTTAAATGTAAGAAAATTGATAAGAAAATTAAATTTTAAAGAATGCCAGAAATTGGCTGATGAAGTTTTAAAATTAGCCACTTCTGATGAAGTAGAAAAATTATTAGTAAAATATACAAGAGGTTCAAATTAGAACTTCTTTTTTATATTATAGAAATGTTATTAACATCAGATTTTATTCTATTATACATTGAAAAAACATTAATATTATGATAAATATAAATAAAAAAGGAGATCGAAAAAAATGAAAAAAATTATAGTTGCAACTAATAATCAAGGAAAATTAAAAGAAATAAAAGAAATTTTAAATAATTATGAATTACTTAGTCTAAAAGAAGTAGGGTGCAATATAGAAATAGAAGAAGATGCAGACACATTTGAAGGAAACTCATTAAAAAAAGCAAAAGAAATATCAAAAATAACAAATATGCCATGCATCGCAGATGATAGTGGGTTATGTATAGATATTTTTGATGGATGGCCAGGAATATATACAGCAAGATTTTTAGGAGAAAATTCTACTCCAGAACAAAGGAATACAGCTATATTAGAAAAAATGAAAGATTTAAAAGAAGAAGACAGAAAAGCAAGAGTAAGATGTGTAATAACATACTATGATAATGGAGAAATAATTGTAGGAAAAGGAGAAATAGAAGGAAAAATAACTAAAAAACCAAGAGGAGAAAATGGATTTGGATTTGATCCAATATTTGAACTGAAAAATGGAAAAACAATGGCAGAATTAACAAAAGAAGAAAAAAATCTAATAAGTCACCGAAAAAAGGCACTTGAAAATTTGAAAAAACAATTGACAATTAAGTAGAAGTATGGTAAAATTAGGAACTGTAATCCGCTTAGTCAAGGCACCTAAATATTAACAATAAGTTAATTGCCTGAAATTTAAGGATTAGCGAGTATACAAATAAGGGAGGTGCATTTTAAATGTACGCAATAATCGAAAGCTGTGGAAAACAATACAAAGTAGCAGAAGGAGATGTTGTATTTTTTGAAAAATTAGATGCAGAGGAAGGAAAAAAAGTTACTTTTGATAAAGTAATTTTAGTATCTGAAGAAGGAAAAGTACAAGTAGGAAATCCTTATGTAAAAGGTATAAAAGTAGAAGGAAAAGTAGTTTCTCATGGTAAAGCAAAAAAGATCATTGTTTTCAAAATGAAAGCTAAAAAGAACTATAGAAGGAAACAAGGTCATAGACAACCATATACAAAAGTAGAAATTACAGGAATCAAAACAGCTGCTAAAAGAGCAACAGCTAAAAAAGCAGAAACAACAAAAGCTACTGAAAAAGTAGAAGCTTAGTTTTTAATTAAAACATAGATTTTAATAAAGAGAACATAAATAAAACAAAACCGAAAGGAGTTGAGAAACATGGCTCATAAGAAAGGTCAAGGTAGCTCTCATAATGGTAGAGAGAGTGAGTCTAAAAGACTTGGTGTAAAAAGAGCTGATGGACAATTTGTTTTAGCAGGAAATATCCTAGTAAGACAAAGAGGAACAAAAGTACATCCAGGAACTAATGTTGGTAAGGGTAGTGATGATACTTTATATGCATTAGTAGATGGAAATGTAAAATTTGAAAGAAAAGGTAGAGACAAAAAACAAGTTAGTGTTTATCCAGTAGAGGGATAATTTAGATATAAAATACCAATACTTATGTATTGGTATTTTTGCATTTATAAATAGTATAAAATATTGACATAACTATAAAAATATGATAAAAACGAAGTTGAAAAAATATCTATTATAATAAAATATACAGGAGATTAAAAATGAAAAAAATTTTATTTGCATCATATGATTTAGGGTTGGGCGGAATAGAAACAGCTTTGGTAGCGTTAATAAATTATTTATCAGAGTTAAAGCAAGAAAATAAATATAAATATGAAATAACTCTTGTTTTAGAAAAGAAACAAGGGATTTTTTTAAAAAATTTGAATAAAAGAATAAAAATAATAGAATTTACACCAAGCACGAACAAAATAGTGTTTTTTAGAAAATTAAAGAATTTATGTAAAAAAATAATGTTTATAATAAAATACAAAAATAAATTTGAATTTTCTGCCGCATATGCAACTTATTCATTGCCGGCAAGTTTTGTAGCTAGAACAGCATCAAAAAATTCTGCGTTATGGTGTCATATGGATTATGTAGAACAATATCAAAATGATATTGAAAAAGTAAAAGAATTTTTTAAAGAAAAAAAATATAAAGAATTTAGGAATATTATTTTTGTATCTGAGCAAGGTAAAAAAACATTTAAAAAAGTATTTCCAGAGATGAAAAATGTATATGCAATAAACAACATAATAGATTATAAAAATATTATAAAAAAATCACAAGAGTCAGTAAAAGAAGAAATAAATAAAAATAACACGATATTTTTAAATGTTGGTAGACATGATGAAGAACAAAAAAAATTAAGTAGAATAATTGAGGCTTGTAATAAATTAAAAAAAGAAGGTTTGAAATTTAAAATTATTTTTGTAGGTGATGGTAAGAATAATGAAGAATATAAGAAAATGATTAAAAATTACAAGTTAGAAAAACATATTATATTTTTAGGAAAAAAAGAAAATCCTTATCCATATTTTAAAGTTGCAGATTGTATATTACTTTCTTCAGATTACGAAGGATATCCAGTTGTATTTACAGAAGCAATGGTATTAAATAAACCAATAATCACAACTAATGTTTCAGGAAGTGACAACATAAAAGGAAAGTATGGATTTGTAATAGAGAAGAACACAGAACAATTATATGAAAAAATGAAAGAATTTATTTTGAATGGATATGAAATAAAAAAGCAATTTAATCCTGAAGAATACAACAAAGAAATTAAAGAAAAATTAGAAAAAATAATAGGATAGGAGAAGCAAAATGATAGAAGTAAGTGTAATTGTTCCAATTTATAATGTTGAAAAAGAGATAAGAAGATGTATAGAATCTCTAATTAATCAAACAGAAGAAAATATAGAAATAATACTTGTTAATGATGGGTCAACAGATGATTCTGGAAATATAGCTAAAGAGTATGCTGAAAAATATAATTCAAAAATTCGATATTATGAAAAAGAAAATGGTGGATTATCAGATGCAAGGAATTATGGAGTAAAAAAAGCACAAGGAAAATATATATCATTTGTAGATTCTGATGACTATGTAAATATTAAATTATATAAAGAGTTAAAGGAATATATGAACCAAGGATATGACTTAGTCAAATTTAAGATAATAAAAGTAGATGAAAAATGTAAAGAACTAGAAAAAAACGATAGCCCTATATTTAATAATAAAAGTGGAGAAGAGGCTTATAATATTTTATATTGTAATGATAAAATGACTGATGTTGCATGGGCGTATTTATATAAAAGAGAATTTTTTATTAATAATAAATTTGAATATTCAAAAGGGTTATATCACGAAGATTTTGGCTTAACATCGTTAATAATATTAAAAGCTAAAAAAGTTGCTTCAACTGATGTAGAAGGATATTATTATGTACAAACTCAAAATAGTATAACAAGAGGAAATGAAAAAAATGCATATAAAAGAAATATAGATTTATTAAAACATTATGACAATATGATAGAAAAAATAAATGAATATAATATTAGTAAGAAATCAAAAGAGAATATAAAAATTTATTATACAAATTCGATATTATTAGCAATTAATAATTTAGAAGGAGAAGAAAAGAAAAAATATATAAAAGAAATAAGAAATAGAAAGATTACTAAAAATATAAAAATAAGAAATGCGAAACAATTATTTAAGAGAATAGTGTTAAGTATAAACATAGAACTTTATTTGAAAATTAGATAATAAGGAGAAAAGAATGTATAAAGTAAGTGTAATTGTACCAATATATAATGTAGAAAAGTACATAAAAAAGTGCTTGAATTCATTGGTTAATCAAACATTACAAGAAATTCAAATAATTTTAGTAAATGATGGCTCAAAAGATAAATCAGGAGAAATAGCTAAAGAATATGCACAGACGTATAAAAATAAAATATTGTATTTAGAAAAAGAAAATGGTGGGTTATCAGATGCACGAAATTATGGAATACCATATGCAGAGGGTGAATATATAGCATTTATTGATTCTGATGATTATATAGACGAAAATGCTTATGAAGAGATGTATGATAAGGCTAAAAAAGAAAATAGTGACTATGTTGAATGTGATTTTATATGGGAATATCCTAATAAAAATAAAATAGACAGATATAAAGAATATACAGATTTAAAAGAGATGTTTAAAAATGTAAGAGTTGTTGCATGGAATAAATTAATTAAAAAAGAAATTATTTTAAAAAACAATTTATATTTTCCGAAAGGATTAAGATATGAAGATGTAGAATTTACTTATAAATTGATTCCATATCTAAATAAAATTTCATATATAAGTAAACCATTTATACATTATGTTCAGAGAGATAATTCGATAATAAATAATCAGAATGCAAGAAATGCAGAGATATTTGAAGTTTTAGATAACGTTATAAAATATTATCGAGAAAAAAATATATATGAGGACTATAAAGAAGAAATAGAATATACATATGCAAGATATGTGTTATGCAGATCTTTTACAAGAATGTGCAAAATTAGAGATAAAAATGTAAAAAAAAGGTTATTGAAAGAAGTATGGGAAAATTTAAATACAAAATTTCCAAAATGGAAAGAAAATAGATTTTTAAAAGAAAAAAGCATTAAAAATTTATATATGAGAACAATTAATTATTTTACATTTAAGTGCTATTCATGTGTTTTCAGTATAGTAAATATAGAAAAATTTATTTGAAAGGTAAAAAAGTGAAAAAGATAATATTTGGAATAACAAGTTTAACATTAGGTGGAGCAGAAAGAGTATTAGTCGATTTAGCAAATAAAATGTCAGAAAGATTTGACATTACTATCTTTATGTTATATAGTAATGGGGAGTTAGAAACAGAATTAAATAAAAAAATAAAATTGAAAACTTTATATAGTAAAAAATATACAGAATTGACATTTTTAGAAAAAATTCTAGCTTCACTAAAAGTATTAATTAACAAAAAAAAGATATTCAAAAAATATGTAGATAAAGAGGAGTATATTGCTCAAATTTCTTTTTTAGAGGGAGCTATAACAAGAATATTTAGTGTAAACAGTAAATTTAAAACTAAGAAAATTGCATGGGTTCATAATGATATGCAAAAAGTTTTTGGTAATGGAATAAAAGCAAAAATAAAAAAAATAATGGATGAAAAGGCTTATCAAAAATATAATGATATAATATTTGTTAGTGAAGATAATGAAAAAGCATTTAATTCTTTTTACAAAGAAAATATTAAATCAAAAAAAAATATTATAAAAAACTATGTAAGTTCAGAAAGAATTTTAAATTTATCAGTAGAACTAAGTGAGTATAAAAAAACATATAAAGAAGATGAAATAAATGTTGTACAAGTTTCAAGATTAGTTGAACAAAAAGCAATAGACAGACTAATTAAAGTAAGTGCAAAATTGATAAATGAAAATTCAAAAATACATATATATGTTATAGGTGATGGACCACTAAAGGAAAGATTACAAAAACAGATTGAAGATTTAAATGTAGAAGAAAAAATCACTTTACTAGGAGCTAAGAAAAATCCATATCCATATATAAAAAATGCAGATGTATTTGGACTATTTTCATATTTTGAAGGTTACGGAATAGTGATTGATGAAGCTAAAATATTGCGAAAATATGTAATAATCACTGATACGGCTGCAAGAGAAGCATTAAAAGATTATAAAGAATATAGTTATATAGTAAGTAATGATGAAAAAGGAATAGAAGAAGCATTTAAATACCTAGAAGATAAAGGAAAACAAATAGGAAAAAAATATATTGATTATCAATATAAAAATGAAGAAATAATAGATAAAATAACGGAAATAATAGAAAGAAAATAAAATATTGTAAAATTCGGAAGGAATGAGAAATGAAAATTTCGATATTGACGCCAACATATAATAGAGCTAATTTATTAAAAAATCTATATAAAAGCATTTTAGAAAATTGCACAAATTGTAAGTTACAAGTAGAATGGCTTATTATGGATGATGGTTCAAAAGATGAAACTAAATTAATGGTAGAGAGGTTCATATCAGATAAAAAATTAGAAATAAAGTATTTTTATCAAGAAAACTCTGGAAAAATGCAAGCATTAAATAAACTAGTGCAAAAATGCAATGGTGATTTTATAATTGAATGTGATTCTGATGATTATTTCTCTAATAATGCATTTGAAACAATAGAAAAGGCTATAGAAAAAGATAAAAATTTAGAAAATATATATGCATTAGTATTTTTAAAATATGATCAAAATGGAAATAATATGGGAAATAAATTTCCAGAAAATGAATATGAAAGTAAAATGTTTGATTTATATTTTAAAGAAGGAACAATAGGAGAAAAAGCATTAGTTTTTAATTCAAACATTAGAAAAAAATATAAATATGAATTAGAAAATAAAGAAAAATTTATTACAGAAGCAAGGCTATATCATAAAATGGATTTAAAATATAATGTTAAATGTTTCAATAAAGAAATTATGATTTGCGAATATAGAGAAGATGGATATTCAAAAAACTTAAATGATATGTTTATAAAATATCCATATGGATATTTTGAATATTTTAAAGAAATGTTTGAACAAAATTTAAAAGGAATTAAATTAAATAAAAGAATGTATATATACAAACATTATATATTATTTTCAATATTAACAAAACAAAAGAAAATTCTGAAAAATGTAAAAGGGAGTATAAATAAATTAGCTATAGCTATTTTATATATTCCAGGAGCAATAGCTACAAAAAAGAAGTTTAAAAATTATATAGAAGAATAGGAAAGGTGTAGAAAAATGGCAAAGGAAAATATAGAAGAAGATAAAATAGTTGTAAGTCATGTGTATAAAACTTTTAATATTTATCTAGATAAAGCAAATAGTTTAAAAGAAAAAATGTTATTTTGGAATCGAAATAAAAGAGAAAAAAGAGAAGTCTTAAAAGATGTTAGTTTGACAATAAAAAAGGGTGAAGCTGTTGCATTAATAGGTGTTAATGGTAGTGGTAAATCAACATTATTAAAATTGATGACTAAAATAATATATCCAAACAAAGGAAAAATTGTTACTAATGGAAAATTAACTTCTTTATTAGAATTAGGGGCAGGATTTCATCCAGATTTTTCAGGAAGGGAAAATATTTATTTTAATGCTTCAATTTTTGGTTTAACAAGAAAAGAAATAGATGAAAGACTAGAACAAATAATCGAATTTTCTGAATTAGGAGATTACATAGATAATCCGGTTAGGACATATTCATCAGGAATGTATATGAGATTAGCATTTGCTGTTGCCATAAATGTAGATGCAGAAATTTTATTAGTTGACGAGATTTTAGCTGTTGGAGATCAACATTTTCAAGAAAAATGTATAGCAAAAATGAAGGAATTAAAAGAACAAGGAAAAACTATGGTATTTGTAACACATAGTATGGAAACAGTTAAAGAGTTTTGCAGTAGAGCAGTTTGGCTAAGCAATGGTGTAATAAAAATGGATGGAAAACCAGATGAAGTAATAGAAGAATATATAAAGGAGACATTGTAATGAAAATATTTAAGGATTTATACGATTATAGGGAACTGTTAAAAACCAATATAACTAAAGATATAGGAGGAAAATATAAGCATTCATTTCTTGGGATATTATGGTCATTTGTAAATCCACTTTTACAAATTTTTGTTTATGCATTTGTATTTCAAGTAATATTAAAAAGTAATATTGAAAATTATGCTGTTTATCTATGTTGTGGATTAGTGCCATGGCAATACTTTTCTTCTGTTGTTTTAAGAGGCGCAGCAATAATGGTAGACAACGGAAATATTATAAAAAAAGTATACTTTCCAAGAGAAATATTACCAATATCATTAGTGACAAGTGAAGGAGTTAACTTTTTAATATCAACAATAATAATTTTAGGATTTGTTATTTTTGGTGGAATAGGATTATCTTTTAATATTTTATGGTATTTTGTAATAGTGGCAATTCAATTTGTGGTGTCAATAGGTGTAGCATTTATAGTATCTAGTTTAACAGTTTATTTTAGAGATTTGTTGCATATATTAGGTATTTTAATGCAATTATTATTTTACGCAACACCAATAGTTTATGCAGTAGATTCTGTACCTGCAAATTTACAATGGATTGTGAAAATTAATCCAATGTCATATTTGATTGATGGTTATAGAAATATATTTTATAACAAAGTAGCACCAGATTTTCATGGATTGTTAATAGCATTTATTATGGGTGTTATATTAGTTGGAGCTGGATATTTTATATTTAAAAAATTAGAAAAAGGTTTTGCAGAAGAATTATAGTAATATTAAAAACTAAGGAGGATTTTTACATTGGAAAATAAAGACTTTCTATTTTCAATAATAGTACCTGTGTATAATACAGAAAAATATATAGAAAAAAGTATGGATTCAATAATGAAGGCAATAGACAAAGATTGCGAAGTTATTTTTGTAAATGATGGTTCAACAGACAAATCAAAAGAAAAAATAATGGAATTTATGGAAAAATTACCAGAAGAATATAAAGAAAATTTTAGATATACTGAAAAAGAGAATAAGGGGTTAGCAGATACAAAAAATGTAGGAATAGAACTATCAAGAGGAAAATTTATTAGTGTTGTAGACTCAGATGATTATATAAGTGATGATTTTTACAAAATTGCTAGAAGATATGTAAATGATTATGATATTATAATATATGATGTTTATGTAGTTTTTGAAAAAGATAAAAAGTTAAATTATGTTTCAAGAGCAAAATCAGACTGGAAAGAAAACACAAAAGTAGCATTGATGAATGGAGCAATTTCTGGTTCTTCTTGTAATAAAATAATAAAAAAAGATTTATATAATGGTTATGTATTCCCAGTAGGAAAACAATATGAAGATACAGCTGTTACACCATTTATTTTATCAGAAACAGATAAAATAAAATATGTACCATATCCATTATATTATTATTTACAAAGAGAAAAATCAATTGTTGCTACTAATACATTAATGTCAGCATATTATAAAATTTGCGAAAATATATCAGTAGTGCTTAGAGATAAAAATAAAAATTTAGAAAAATATAAATATGTAATAAATGAGTTTGTTTTAGATAGAATGTTAGATATGTTAACACAAGATTTTAAAGAAAATAAAAAATCTTTTCTAAAAAATGTGCAAGAATTGGCAAATAATAATAAACAAGTTATTGATTATATAGTAAATAGCAATATGATAGATACAATTGAAAATCATTATTCTGAAAGACAAAAGCAAGTAGTAAAAGAAATATTAAAATATTTACAAAATTCACAGTATTCAGAAATAAAAAAATTATTAAGAATTAGAGAAAGCCTTAATCGTATAAGAAAAATCTGGAGGTAAATATGGAAAAGAAAATACATTATTGTTGGTTTGGAGGAAAAAAACTTCCTAAAAGTGTGGAACAATGTATAAAAACATGGAAAGAACAACTACCTGATTATGAAATAACAGAATGGAATGAAAATAATTTTGATATCAATGTATGTCCTTTTGTAAAACAAGCATATGAAAATAAAAAATGGGCATTTGTAAGTGACTATGCTAGAATATATGCTTTATATAATGAAGGAGGAATTTATTTCGACACAGATGTAAAGGTACTAAAAAACATAGATCACATTGTGGATAAAGATATGGTTTTAGGATATGAGGATAGTGGATTTTTTGGAACAGCTTTTATATCTGTAAAAGAAAAACATAATAAACATATAAAGGAAATATTAGATTATTATAATAAATTAGACGAGTTTAATCCGGAAATTATGTATAATTATGCCAATCCTGTAATTATAACAAAAACAATAAGAAAATATGATAGTTACATAGATAATAATGGAATAGAAATATTTGATAATAGTGTATATGTTTATCCAAGAGATTATTTCTTTCCATTAAGTTATAACTATGCAGAAAAAGAGTTTACAGACAATACATGTATGATACATCTATTTAATGCAACATGGACAAGTCGTGGAGAGAGAAGAACAATAGGTATATATAGAAAGTTAGGACCAGATTTAGGAAAAATAGTAAATAACTTTATAGATGGATTAGGTAACTTAAGGCAAGGGATAAAAAGTAAAATTAAAGGTATTTATAATTACTGGAGAATGTGGTATTCAATACACATTAATAGGAATAAAAGAGTTAAAAATATAATAAAAGAATTAGAACTAAAAAAAGAGAAGTATTTGGTAATTTGTAATCCAGATAAAGCGGTAGAAAATCAATACATTGATACATTGTTTGATAACAATATTTTATATTTAAGAGAGCAACATACAGAAAAAGAGGCAAATATGATTGCAAAGGCAATATACGAGTCTGGTAAAGAAAAAATAATATTTAATTCATATTCAGATGGATGGGATAAATTAATTTCAAGTTTAAAAAGGATAAAAAGAAATATAGAGATAGAGGTACTAATTCATGGAGGAAATGAAAGAAGTGCTAATAAAAATGTATGGCAATCAAGAGATGAAATAATAGTTTTATATGCAAAAAGAAAAATAGATAAATTATTATTTTTTAATAAGCAGTTATGTGAATACTATAAAGAAAAGGGATATAAGACTGAATTTTTAACAAGAAAAATTGAAATTGAAGATAAAAGAAAATATAAAAAAGATGAAAAAAGTTCATTTACTAAAATAGGAATGTACGTAACAGACCATGATTCTTTTAATAATATATTTAGTCAACTAAGTGCGGTATCATTATTAGAAAATATTAAACTAGATTTTAATCCTATAAATTATGAAATTGCAACAACAGCAAGAAGATTTAATATAAATTTAATAGGAGATTCAAAGGCTTTATCTCAAGAGGAATTATATTATAGAATTGCAAACAATGATGTTAATTTATGTATAAATTTAATTGATAATGATTCTTTAATACCATTGCAAAGTTTTGAATTAGGAGTTGTGTGCATAATAGGAAGAGGAGTTAAATTTTTCGAAGGTAGCGAATTAGAAAAATATATAAAAGTATCAGATGAAGAAAATATACAAGAAATTAAACAAAAAATACAAGATGTTTTAGAAAATAAAGAAAAAATTTTGGAATTGTATAATTCTTGGAAAAAGGATGAAGAGTGAGGTATATGGAAGAGAAGAGAAAACTTGAAATCTTGAATAGAGAATTAGAAATAGAAAATAATATTTTAAAACAAAGGTGTAAACAAGAAAGAGAAGAAAATAGAAAAAGAATTAATGAATTAGAACTAGAAAGAAATGAATTGCAAGATAAAATAGATAGCATTATATATTCAAGAAGCTATAAATTAGTTCAAAAGATAACAAATATTTTGAAAAGGAGATAAGAAATTTATGGCTAAAGATAGTAAACCTAAGATTGCTATAATAGTGGATGTTGAAGGATGGGCTTATTATAATAATGCTTTGGAGATAAAGAAAAATTTAACAGACTATTATGATATAGATATAATTCCAATAGATATATTTAATGAAAATATAGTAAAAGTATTTATATTGACTACTGATTATGATTTAACATATTTTATGTGGAGAGGAGCTATATCATGGTTATATAGTGAAACGTCAAGAAAATATATAGAAGATCTAGGATATGAATTTGAAGAATTTTTACAGGAATTTGTAAGGAGTAGAAATATAACTACTGGTGTATATGATCATTTATTTATTAATAGTGAAGAAGAAAGAACAGAATTTATATTAAATAATGTAAAAGATTATATAGTTTCTTCAGAAAAATTAAAGAGAATATATGATGAAAAATATGACAAAAAGCCCAATATGGTTATAAGTGATGGAGTAGACTTAGATTTATTCAAAATGGAAGATCTGAATAAATTTAAAGAATTGAAAGATAATGATACAATTAGGATTGGATGGACAGGCAATAGCAAATTTGCTGATGAGGCTGGAGATGACTTAAAAGGTCTTAATAAAATTATAAATCCAGCAATAAAAGAGTTAAAAGAAGAAGGATATAAAATTGAACTTGCAGTTGCAGATAGAAATATAAAGTTTATTCCACATAATGAAATGCCACAATATTATAATAAAATTGATATATATATATGTGCTTCTAGAACAGAAGGATCACCAGATACAGTAATAGAGGCAATGGCTTGTGGAATTCCAGTTATTTCGACAGATGTTGGAATTGTTCCAGAGGTCTTTGGAGAAAAGCAAAAAGAATTCATAATAGAACGAACAAAAGAAGAATTGAAAAATAAAATTATTAATTTGATATCAAATAAACAAAAATTAAAAATGTTATCAGATGAAAATTTGAAGCAAATACAAAAATGGGATTGGAAAAACCAAGGAGAAAAGTATAAAGAGTTTTTTGAGAGAAACATAAAAAAATAATATGGTGGAGAGGAAAACTATGAATCAAGAAAAATCGAAAAAAAAGATAAAAATAGGAAAAGCGGATATAGCTATATTTTTAATATTATTTATTATATTAGTGGGAGCATTATTGTCATTTTTCCCTGGAATATTAACATCAGATAATGTAGATCAAATAAGTCAAGCTGAAAATAACAAATATTTTAATGCACACCCAATATTACATACATTTTTCATTGGAACATTAACTCAATTAGGTGGAATATGGATTCCAGCATTGATACAAATTATAATATTTGCTTTAAGCTGGACATATGTATGTAAGCTATTAAGAAAAATTAACAATAGTAAAAAAAATGCAATATTGCAAATAATAGTAACTTGTATTATTGCAATAATGCCTCTTAATTTTATGTATTCAATAACGATATGGAAAGATATAATATATTCATATTCTTTTTTAATTCTTTTAGGGTTACTATATTTTGGAATAAAAAAAGAGTATCGATATACAACTAGTCAAATTATAATATATTCATTAGCATGTGTCACTATAATGAAATTTAGACATAATGGTGTTCCAATAGGTTTTATAATGTTTGTGATAGCAGTGGCTTTAAATATATTTAAGGTAAGAAAATTAAAAGATACTTTAAAATTTGTTGTTTCATTTATAAGTATTTTTATTGTAATGACAATTCCATCTTGGTGTGTTAATGTTGTAAAAGATTCTGGTGGAGCTTCAGGAGCACTTACTTCAACAGAAGTATATTGCATGGGAGGATTACTAAATGAAGACATAAACTTAGAACCAGAAGAAAGAGAATTTTTAGATACTATTATGGATGTTGATTTATGGAAAGAAAGTTATTCACCTTATAATGGTAGTCCAATATTATTTAACAATCAATACCATGGTTCAGTATTAGATGATAAAGAAAATAAAAGCAAATTTGACGGAATATTTAAAAAATATGCCAAACAAAAACCGCAAACTATTATAAAACACTTTTTGTCTGTAAATTCTATATGGTGGTTAATACCAGAACAATATGGAATGCATAGTGTTGTTTTAAGCAATAGTTGGGTATCTGAAATGAGTAATGGTAGATATGACAATCATCCTATATGGGAATATGGAAATAAAAAATTAATTAATTATGTAGATAAAACAATGAGAAATAAACTTGCATATGAGTTTAATTATAGACCAGCGACAGCAGTATTAATATCATTGATTTGTGTAGTTGGAATATGTTTTAAGGAAAAGAAAAAAATGTATTTAGTAATATTGTTACCAATGTTATTAAATATAGGAACATATGTATTTTTAATATCTTCACAAGATCAAAGATATTTCTACCCATGTTTTATGACAGAATATATAGCAGTTATAGCATTAGGAACATCTTTAATTAAAGATAAAAAAAGTGTTAATAAGAAGAAAAAATTTAAAATTAATAAAGATGAACCAAAAACTTTAGTTATTATACCAGCGTATAATGAAGAAGAATCAATTAAAAAGGTTGTAGAAAGTGTTTATATGCAAAATATAAAAAACTGTGATGTATTAGTTGTAAATGACGGTTCAAAAGATAATACATATAACGAAGCCAAGAAAACAAAGGCAAAAGTTATTGATGCACCAAATAATCTTGGAATAGGTGGGGCAGTACAGACAGGATATTTATATGCTAAAAAATGTGGCTATGATATTGCTATTCAACTTGATGGAGATGGACAGCATGACCCAAAATATATAAAAGAATTAATAAAAGAAATTTTAGATGGAAATGATTTAGTTATTGGTTCAAGATTTGTAGAAAAAACAAAGTATGAGCAAACATTTTTTAGAATGTTAGGAATTAATATGATATCTGCAGTAACAAAATTAATGACTGGATTTAAAATTTATGATACAACATCAGGATATAGGGCAGTAAACAAAAATATAATAGAGGAATTTGCTAATAGTTATCCATATGACTATCCAGAGCCTTGCACAAATATGCATATGATAAAAAAAGGATATAAAATAAAAGAGATACCTGTAGAAATGAAGCAAAGAGAAACAGGAGTATCTTCAATATCTCCATTACAAAGCGCAATATATATGTTTAAGGTAATATTATATATTTTATTAATGGGAATTAAAGAGTAGGAGGTAGAAAAATGATATATAAATTTGCAATATTATTTTCAATAATATTTATAGTATTTGTAATGCATTTAGTAAGAAAGAATAAGTTAGAAGAAAAATATTCAATATTGTGGGTTATTGCAAGTGTAGTAATTTTAATAGTATCACTTTTTCCAAATCTAATAACAATTATAGCTAATAAATTTAATGTATATTACCCACCTTCTTTAATGCTATTATTTGCAATTATTATATTAGGTGCATATATAATACATATTAGTATTGTAATAACAAAGCAAAATAAAATGATTGTAAAATTAACTCAAGAGTTAGGAATATTAAAAGAAAAAATTGAAGAAAAAAATAATAGTGAAGAGGAATAAAAATGGAAGAGTTTAAAAATCATACATTTGTTATATGTGCATATAAAGAATCAAAATATTTGGAAGAATGTATAGAATCTTTAGAAAAACAAATAGTAAAAAGCAATATAATAATGTGTACATCAACACCAAATGAGTATATAAAAAATATGGCACAGAAACATAATATACCATTATATATAAATGAGGAAAAAAGTGGAATAGGACAAGACTGGAACTTTGGAGTAAGTAAAACTACTACAGATTACGTTACTGTAGCACACCAAGATGACATATATAATGAAAATTATTTAGAAGAGATAATAAAAGAAATTAATAAAGATAAGGATTTTGTTATAGCATTTGGAAATTATGAAGAAATAAAAAACGGAAAAGTAATACCTTTGACGAATAATTTGAAAATAAAAAAGATATTGCAAAAGCCACTAATAAAACATGGTGATAAAATGTGGGCTAAAAGATTTGCTTTAAGATTTGGTTCAGCAATTTGTTGCCCATGTGTAACAGTAAATACTAAAATTTTAGGAAAAACACCATATAAGGTCGAGCTTAAGTGTGATTTAGACTGGGATACATGGCTTGAATATTCTAAAATGAATTATAGATTTTTATATATAAATAAACCATTAATGAAGCATAGAATACACGAAGAATCTGAAACATCAAATTTAATAGAAAATAATATTAGATTAGAAGAAGATTATGAAATGCTAAAAAAATTATGGCCTAAGCCAATCGCAAAAGTAGTTATGCATTTTTATAAAAATGCGGTAAAAACGAATGGCTAAACAACAAAAATGTGCAAACAGGAGAAAAAATGGACAAAGTTATAGAAAAAGATAAAAGATTTAAAAAAAATTTTATATGGAATATTATAGGAACAACATTTAATTCGTTTAATTCATTGTTCTTTATGATTATAGTAACAAGAGTAAATGGAACTAATGATGCGGGAATATTTACTCTTGCTTACACTACGGCTTGTATTTTATACATGATAGGAGTATATGCGGGAAGAATATTTCAAGTAACAGAGAACGAAAAAATAAATGATAAAGAGTATATAGTAAACAGAATAGGAACATTTGCATTAATGATTATAATATCTATTGCCTTTGTATTTATAAAAAAATATGATACATATAAAGGATGGGTTTTTATAATTATTTGTTTATATAAAGCAATGGAAGCCTTTAGTGACGTACTATATGGAGTCTTACAAAAAAAAGATTTGCTATATAAAGTAGGAAAATCATTTTTTGTTAAAGCATTAATATCATTAATTTCTTTTTTGGTAATTGATTTAATAACTAAAAATTTAATTTGTGCCAGTGTAATGATTATTATAACTAATTTTTTAGTTATAGTGCTATATGATTTACCTAATGTTTTGAAAGTAATAGATAAAAAGCAGGAAATTAAATTTAAAAATGTAATAAGAATTTACAAAACAGGATTTTTTATATTTGCAATATCATTTTTAGGACTATATATAATGAATGTTCCTAAATATGCAATTGATGATTTCCTAAATGAACATATTCAAGCAATATATGGAATAATAATAATGCCTGCAACAGTAGTTGGACTATTTGGACAATTCATAATACATCCTTATTTGAACATAATTGCTGGATTACATAAAGAAGGTAAATTAGAGGAAGTAAAGAAAATTTTAGTAAAAATAATATTAGTTATTTTGACATTAGGTTTAATATGCGTAGTAGGTGCTTATATCTTAGGAATTCCAGTACTTGAACTTATATATGGAATTGATTTAAAAGAATATAGAATACATTTATCTGTAATAATACTTGCGTCAACATTAAGTGTTATAGGAACAATATATTCATCTATGTTAACAACGATTAGAAAAACTTTTATACAATTTATTATATATTGTATATTAACAGTCATTGCAATTATATCTTCATATTTATTAACATATTATTTAGGAATTAATGGAGCGACAGGGGCTTATTTTGTTATTATGTCATTGCAATTTTTATTGTACTACTTATTTACTAATAGCATATTAGATAAGATGATAAAGGAGAAAAGTGATGAAACCTAAAGTATCAGTAATTATACCAGTATACAATTCAGAAAAATATATCGAAAAATGTATAAATAGTGTATTAGAACAAGACTATCAGGAGTTTGAACTAATTTTAATAAATGATGGATCTAAAGACGGTTCACTAAAAATATTGGAGAGATATAAAGAAAAATATAAAGAAAAAATTGTATTAGTAAATCAAGAAAATTGTGGTGTTTCAAAAACAAGAAATAATGCTATACAGATAGCTAATGGGGAATACATAATGTTTATGGACAATGACGATTTTATTGATAAAGATTATATAAAAACATATATAGAAGAAATTGAAAAAGAGGATTTAGATGTTGTTATTGGAGGGTATAGAAGACCAAATGAAAAAGGAAAAGTCATAAAAGAATTACAACTTCCACAAGAAGAATGGGGGAAATTTATGATTTTTGCACCTTGGGCTAAAATATTTAAAAGAGAATATCTAATAGAAAATGATATAAAATTTTTACCAGTAAATATAGGAGAAGATGTATATTTTAATATACAAGCAATGCTTCTTTCAAAAAAAATAAAAATAATTAATTATATTGGATATAACTGGTTTTTTAATACAGGAAGTGTATCAAATACAACTCAAAAAAATATATCTAATTTACAGGTATTTGACTTATTAAATTCTTGTTATAATGTAACAAAGAAAAAAAACATATTAGATAAAAATTATGAATATTTGGAGATGTATTTTATTCGTTATATAGTATGGTTTTTATTATTTTCAACTAAAAAGGTAGAATATAAAGTAATAAAAGAAAAATATAATGAAATATTTAATTGGCTAAAAGAAAGATTTCCAAATTACAAAAAAAATAAATTATTAGGAATAACAAAGCCGAGAGGAGAAATAGCAAGCGTAAGACTAAGTGTATATATTTTTATGCTACTTCATAAATTACATTTAGGAAAATTATTTTTATTAATATACAGTAAAATATAATGAAATGTTCCAAAGGGGAAAAGAATATGGATAAAAAAATATCGGTAATTATACCAGTTTATAATGTAGAAAAATATTTAGCCAGATGTTTAAATAGTATTATAAAAAACACATATAAAAATATAGAAATAATACTTGTAAATGATGGATCAAAGGATAAGTCACAAGAAATTATTGATAAATATAAAAACAAATATGGAAATATTATAAAAGCTAAGGAACAAGAAAATAAGGGACCTGCAGAAGCAAGAAATGTCGGGATTGAAATGGCTAGCGGAGAATATTTAATGTTTATAGATAGTGATGACTTTATAAAAGAAGATTATATTGAAAATTATGTAAAGACATTAAAAGAAGCAGATTATGATTTGGTAGCAGGTGGATATCATAAATGGATAGATGGAAAAATCACATATACAATAGCACTGCAAGACGAACCATGGGCAAAATTTATGATTATGGGCCCATATACTAAACTGTATAAAAAAAGTTTTTTGCAAGAAAACAATATAAAATTTGTTAAAGTAAATATTGGAGAAGATATATATTTTAATTTACAAGTAAATGCTTTAGCAAAAAAAGTTAAAATAATAGATTATGTAGGATATTATTGGTATACAAATAATGAGAGTATATCAAATACAATGCACAAAGACATAAAAAACTTAGAAATAGATAAAATGTTAAACGGTTCATATGATAGCTTAATAGAAAAGAATGCAATTAACCCCAATAATAAAGAATTAATAGAGTTATATTATTACAATTTTATTATATGGGTATTACAATGGACAACTAAAAATACAAAATTTAAAGACATGTCAAAAGAATATGATAGATTATTTAAATGGTTAAAGGAAAGATTTCCAAATTATAAAAAAAATAAATTAATTGGGATTAATAAACCAGAAGGAGAAAGGTTTGTTGTTAGAATTATGTTTTTTATTTTTATGATTATGCATAAATTACATTTAGGAAAAATAGGTGTATTTATTTTTAGTAGAATGAGGTAAAAAATCCAATTATTGTATAGCAAAAAGTATTGTATAAAAATATAAATAATTATATAATAAATGTGTTATGATTATATAATTAGAGAGGTAAGTAAAATGAGAAAAATAATTTCAGTGATATTAATTATATTATTGATATTTCCAATAATATCGACAACATTAAGTTTGGCATATGAAGAAGTAAATGATGTAAAAGAAGAAATAAAAAACAATGATGAAAATATTAATAGCAATAATACAATAAATAACAATAAAGAGAATAACACTAGTTCTAATACTAATATTAGTTCTGACAGTACAATTAACAATACAAATAACGAAATAAACACAAGTACGAATACAAGTAATATAACTGAAAATAAGGCAATAGATGAACAACAAGATAAAGAACAAAAAACAGATAGCTCTATAGCGAATGAAGAAGAAAATAATATACAACTTAATAGTTTAGAAACAGAGAGAAGTGTAGCATTAGAAGATGGTACATATTACATAAAAAGTAAATTAAATGAAAATATGGTATTTGATGTAGCAGATAATTCAAAAAATAACTATGCAAAAATTCAATTATGGGAAAAATCAGCAGAATCTACAGATAATCAGAAATTTGAAATTAGTAATATAGGAAATGGATATTATAAAATAATAGCAAAACATTCTAAAAAGTCATTAGATATACCAGGAGCTTCAACATCTAATTGCACAAAAATCCAACAATATGAATGGAATGAAACAGATGCACAACAATGGATAATAAAAGATGCAGGAGATGGATATTATTATATAATTTCAAAATGTAATGGATTGTATTTAGATATCGCAGGAGCAATTGCTAATAATGGTGTTCAAGTACAAATATATAAGGGAAACGGAAGTAATGCCCAAAAATTTAAACTAGAAAAAGAAGAAGAAATAAAAGGAAAACAAAGTATAGAAGATGGCACGTATAAAATAAAGGTTGCAGATACTAATATGGTTTTTGATATTGATGGAATTTCAAGAGATAATGGAGCAGTAGCACAAATATGGGAAGAATCTGATTTGTTAATGAAAAATCAAAGGTTTGATGTAAAATATATTGGAGATGGATATTACAATATAATAGCAAAACATTCAGGAAAAGCTTTAAGAGTATCAGGAAATAGAATTAATGTAGAACAGGAAACTTTAACAGAAACCAATAATGTGCAGAAATGGATAATAAAAGACAATCAAGATGAAACATATTCTATTATTAATAATGCGAATAAATTATATCTTGATGTACAAAATCAGAATATGAAAAATGGAAGCAAAATCATTGTAAATAAGTTAAGCAATAATTCAACACAGAAATTTAAATTAGAAAGAGTAGAAAGCGAAAAATCAGAGCAACTAATAAAAAATGGTATATATCAAATTGTTTCAGGTATTAATAATGGAAAAGTGCTTGACATTATAAATGGAAGTTATAATGATAATGCAAATTTGCAGATTTGGGAAAACGGTGGTTCACAACAACAAAAATTTGAAATAACTTATAATGATGATGGCTATTACGAAATAAAAAATACTAATTCAGGAAAAAATATAGAGACATTAGGTATATTAAATAGGAATAGTGCAAATGTTCAGCAATACAGCAGTAATAATAAAGATAACCAAAAATGGATAATAAAAAATGCTGGCGATGGTTATTATTATATTATATCTAAAAGTGCAGAGGCATATCTAGATATAGCAGGTGGTTCAAGTGAAAATGGAACAAATGTAAGAGTATATGATGGAAATGGAAGTTATGGACAAAAATTTAAATTTAGTGAGATACCAATAATTGCTAGTAATAAGTATAATATATATACAGCTATAGATAATAAGAAGGTTATAGATACAGATATATTAAGCAAAAAAACGCAGATATGGGAATTAAATAAAGCTAGTGAAAATCAAAAATTTGATATAACTTATATAGAAAATGGAGAATATAAGATAATCAGCAGAATTAGCCAAGAAGCACTAACAGCTAAAGATAGAAAAGTAATGCTAAGTAAATATGATTCAAAAGATGAAAATCAAAGATGGGTAATAGAAACAGCACAAGATGGATATTTTTATATAAAATCAAAAAGTACAGGATTATATATAGATATAGCTGGAGGAAGTTCTAATAATGGAACTTTAATACAATTATATGAAAAAAACCCAAGCAAGGCACAATTGTTTAAATTTGGAGAAATAACAATATTATATGGGATTGATGTAAGTTCGCATAATGGGTTAATAAACTGGCTACAAGTAAAACAATCTAATAGAATAAGCTATGCAATAATAAGAGCAGCATATAGAGGCTTTGTAACTGGAAGGATTGTAACAGACAATCAATTTGAAAAAAATTTAATGCAGGCAAATGCTACTGGATTAGATATTGGGGTATACTTCTTTACACAAGCTATAAATGAGAATGAGGCAAGAGAAGAAGCGGATTATATTATTAATTTAATAAAAAGATATAATATAAAAATAAAATATCCTATTGTAATTGATACAGAAAATTCAGGGTCAAAAACAAATGGAATATTAGACAATGAAGGAAGAGCTGATCAACTAAGTTCAACAATGAGAACCAATGTATGTATTGCATTTTGTGAAAGAATAAAACAATATGGATATACACCGATGATATATGCTAGTAGAGATTGGTTTTATAATAACCTAGAAGTTAATAGATTAAATTCATATGAACATTGGGTAGCACACTATACAGGAGATTTTAATAAACAAACAGATTATCAACACCCATATACTATGTGGCAATATACCTCAGAAGGAAGCTTACCTGGAATAATAGGAAATGTAGATATGAATATAGGCTATAAAATATATTAAGATTATTAAGGAGTAGGAATATGAGAAAATTGATATCAATTATATTAATAATGTTGTTAATATTTTCATCTATAGTAACAACATTAAGTTTGGCATATGAAGAAGTAAATGATGTAAAAGAAGAAATAAAAAACAATGATGAAAATATTAATAGCAATAATACAATAAATAACAATAAAGAGAATAACACTAGTTCTAATACTAATATTAGTTCTGACAGTACAATTAACAATACAAATAACGAAATAAACACAAGTACGAATACAAGTAATATAACTGAAAATAAGGCAATAGATGAACAACAAGATAAAGAACAAAAAACAGATAGCTCTATAGCGAATGAAGAAGAAAATAATATACAACTTAATAGTTTAGAAACAGAGAGAAGTGTAGCATTAGAAGATGGTACATATTACATAAAAAGTAAATTAAATGAAAATATGGTATTTGATGTAGCAGATAATTCAAAAAATAACTATGCAAAAATTCAATTATGGGAAAAATCAGCAGAATCTACAGATAATCAGAAATTTGAAATTAGTAATATAGGAAATGGATATTATAAAATAATAGCAAAACATTCTAAAAAGTCATTAGATATACCAGGAGCTTCAACATCTAATTGCACAAAAATCCAACAATATGAATGGAATGAAACAGATGCACAACAATGGATAATAAAAGATGCAGGAGATGGTTATTATAGTATAATTTCAAAATGTAATGGATTATATTTAGACGTATATGGTGCGATGGCTAATAATGGTACACAAATGCAAATATATGAAGGAAATGGAAGTAATGCTCAAAAATTCAAATTGGAAAAAATAGAAACAGGAATTATTGGAAAACAAACAATAAAAGATGGTACATATTATATAAAAAGTAAATTAAATACTAATATGGTATTTGATGTTGTAAACAATTCAAAAGAGAATTATGCAAAAATTCAGTTATGGGAAAAATCAGTAGAATCAACCAATAATCAAAAATTCAATATAAAATATATTGGAAATGGCTATTATAGCATAGAAGCAAAACATTCTAATAAATCATTAGACATACCAGGAGCAGGAAAAAATAATGGTACAAAAGTTCAACAATATGATAGTAATGGGACAGATGCACAACAATGGATAATAAAAGATGCAGGAAATGGAGATTATTGTATAATTTCAAAATGCAATGGACTATATTTAGACGTGGCAGGAGCAAATGCACAAAATGGTGTACAAATGCAAGTGTATGAAGGCAACGAAACAGATGCTCAGAAATTTAAATTTGAAAAGATTGAAGAAATAGTTGGAGAAAAAACAATTGAAGATGGAAATTATAAAATAAAAGTAGCTTCTAATAAAAAGATGACACTTGATGTAGATAATATGTCGAGAAATAATGGGGCAAATGTTCAATTATGGGAAGAATCAGATTTGATAAGAAAAAATCAAAGATATAAAATAAAGTATATTGGAGATGGATGTTATAAAATAGAAGCAATACATTCAGGAAAAGTATTAGATGTAACTGGAGAATCTATGGTAAGTGGTGCAAATGTTCAGCAATATGAAGATAATGGAACAGATGCACAAAGGTGGATAATAAAAGATAACAAGGATGGAACATATTCGATAATATCAAAAGCAAATAATTTATATATTAATGTTCAAGATAATAAAATTGCTAATGGAGGAAACATACAAGTTTCCAATGGAAATGGAAGTGATTCACAAAAATTTGTGTTCGAAAAAATTAAACCAGAAGAATCAAAGCAAACAATAGCAAATGGAGTGTATAAAATCACTACGGGAGTTAATTCAGGAAAAGTATTAGATGTAGCAAATGGAAGTTATGATAATCAAGCAAATGTACAAATTTGGGATAATGGTGGTTCTCAACAACAAAAATTTGAAATAACTTATAAAGAAGATGGGTATTATGAAATAAAAAATACTAATTCAGGAAAGGTGTTGGATGTAGCAGGAGGAAGTAGTCAAAATTGTACTAATGTTCAACAATACAGTTCAAATAATACAGATTATCAAAAATGGATAATAAAAGATGCAGGAGATGGGTATTTTTATATTATTTCTAAAGGAGCAGAAGCATATTTAAACATAGCAGGAGCATCATCAAGTAATGGAACCAATGTACAAATATATGATGGAAATGGGACATTTGGACAAAAATTCAAGTTTCAACAAATACAAATAGTTAACAATAATTTAAATAATATAGTAACAGCAATAAATTCAACAAAAGTAATAGATTTAGACCTAAATATGAATAATTTACAAATATGGGAATTAAATAAAACAAGTGAAAATCAAAGATTTGAATTTACATATATTAAAGATGGTTATTATAAAATAATAAACAAAGCAACAAGTAAAGCTCTAACAGCAGAAGGAAAAAATGTGAATTTTTGTGATTATTCAGATTTAGAAAGCCAAAAATGGAAAATTGAGACGGCTATAAATGGATATTTTTATATAAAATCAAAAAGTACAGGCTTATATTTAGATATAGTTGGAGCAGGAACTACAGATGGTACAAAAGTACATTTATATGAAAAAAATTCAAGCAAAGCTCAAATGTTTAAGTTTGTAGAAAATAAGAATAATGCAACAAAAGATTTTTCAGAAATAGATGAAAGCAAGTATCCAGGATATAAAGAATATCTAGAAAAGTTGCAAGCTCAACATCCGAATTGGATTATAAAGATAAAATATACTGGATTAGATTGGTATACAGTTCTAGATAATGAAGATATGCTTGTAAATGGACAGCCAAAAAGCTTGACACAATTAAAAAATGAGTGGAAGGTAGGAGATACAGAATATGGAACAGGCTGGTACAGAGCATCACGAGGAGCAATAGCATATATGATGGATCCAAGAAATAGTTTAGATGATGGATATGTATTTCAATTTCAGGAATTGGCATCTTCTGCTGGAAAATATTCTGATATTTCCAAAATGATAAGTGGAACTTTTTTAACTAAATATAGCGAATATAGTGAAGAAAATATTATAAATGCAATATTGGATGCATCAAAAACATATAATATAAGTCCATTTCATATAACTTCAAGAATATTACAAGAAAGCGGAATAGATGGAGGAACATTAAATGGATACATATATAACAGAAGAGAAATATATAATTTGTTTAATATTGGAGCAACAGGAGCATCTGATGAAGAAATAATAAGAAATGGAGCAGAGTATGCATATAAACAACATTGGTTTACACCACAAATGTGTATAAATGGTAGTGTAAGTTTCTTGAAAAAGGGATATTTTATAAATGGACAAAGTACACTATATTTTCAAAAATATAATGTGGTTAATATGAAACAATTATATAATAATCAATATATGCAAAATATAAGAGCAGCCAATGATGAGGGAAAAAGAATATCTGATGAATATAAAGCAAGTGGACTAATAAATAGTCAATTCGAATTTACAATTCCTGTTTATGAGAATATGCCATCAACACCATGTGCAAGTCCAGCTAGATAATTTTATGAAAAGTGCAAGAGAAGTCTTGTACTTTTTTGTTTTAAATGGTATTATAATAACGTAAAAATAAATAAAGGAAGTGAATATATGAAAATATTAATTACAGGAGCAAACGGAATGCTTGCAAAGGAAATAAAAGATAGATTTTCTGAAAAAAACGAATTAATATTAACAGATGTAGCAGAATTAGATATAACAAATGAAGAAATGGTAAAGAATTTTGTAAAAAAGGAAAAACCAGAATGTATTATAAATTGTGCAGCATTTACAGCAGTAGACAAAGCAGAAACAGCAGGTGAAATAGTAGAAAAAATTAATGCAAATGGACCAGGAAACTTAGCAAAAGCTGCGAAAGAAAATGATGCAGTCTTAGTACATGTAAGTACAGACTATGTATTTGGTGGAGATTTAGATATAGAAAAAGATTATAAAGAAGATGATCCAAAATCACCTGTAACAGCATATGGAATAACAAAATTACATGGAGAAGAACAAATACAAGAAAATACAGACAAATATTATATATTTAGAACAGCGTGGCTATATGGAATTGGTGGAAACAATTTTGTAAAAACAATGTTAAAATTAGGTAAAGATAAAGATGAATTAAATGTAGTAGCAGATCAACATGGAAGTCCAACATATGCAAAAGATTTAGCAGAATTTATTTACCAAGCAGTAACTAAGAAAATACCATATGGAATATATAATTCAACAAATGAAGGATATACAACGTGGTATGATTTTACAAAAGCAATTTTTGAATATGCAGGAATAATTTGTAAAGTAAATCCTGTAACAACAGAAGAATATATAGATATGATGAAAATAACACAAGCTAAGAGACCAAAAAACTCACAAATGTCAAAAGAAAAACTTGAAAAAGCAGGGATTAATGTTCCTGAATGGGAAGACGGATTAAAGAGATATCTAAAGGAAGAAAATATAATTTAAATATATTAGAAAGGACGAAGTTAAATGAAAAAAAGAAAAGGAATAATTTTAGCAGGTGGAAGTGGAACAAGATTGTATCCATTAACAATAGCAATATCTAAACAAATAATGCCAGTATATGATAAACCAATGATTTATTATCCATTATCAGTATTAATGCAAGCAGGAATAAGAGAAGTGTTGATTATATCAACACCAAGAGACATAGTAACATTTCAAGACTTATTAGGTGATGGAAGTAAATGGGGAATGAAATTTGAATATAAAATACAAGAAAAACCAAATGGATTAGCAGAAGCATTTATTATAGGTGAAGAATTTATAGGACAAGATAATGTTGCAATGATTTTAGGCGATAATATGTTTTATGGTGAACATCTAAAAGAAAAATTACAAGATGCAAACCAAAATGAAAATGAAGCTACAATATTTGGATATTATGTAAAAGATCCAAGGGCATATGGTGTTGTAGAAATAGATGAAAACGGAAAAGCAATATCAATAGAAGAAAAACCAGAAAATCCAAAATCTAATTATGCAGTACCAGGTTTGTATTTTTATACAAATGAAGTAGTAGAAATAGCTAGAAATGTAAAACCATCAGCAAGAGGAGAATTAGAAATTACTTCAGTTAATGATGAATATATGAAAAGAAAACAATTAAAGGTAGAAAAATTAGGTAGAGGAATGACATGGTTTGATACAGGCACACATGATGCTTTACTAGAAACGGCTAGTTTTGTACAAACAATAGAAAAAAGACAAGGAATGCAGGTATGTTGTCCAGAGGAAATTGCATATAAAAACGGATGGATAACTTCATCTGAATTAGCTGAACTGTCTAAAATATATATGAAAACAGAATATGGAAAATATCTAAAAGATTTAGCGGAGAATAAGTTTGGAGAAGAATAAAAAAGGAAGGAAATGAAAAATGAGCAAGTTTAAAAAAATAGATACATCAATTGAAGGGGTGTATGTAATAGAACCTACAGTGTTTGGAGATAATAGAGGATATTTTATGGAAACATATAGCAAGGAAGAATTTAAAGAAATTGGATTAAATTATGATTTTATACAAGATAATCAATCAAAATCTAAAAAAGGTGTTCTAAGAGGATTACATTTTCAAAAAGAAAATTCACAAGCAAAACTAGTAAGAGTTGTAAAGGGAGAAGTATTTGATGTAGCAGTAGATTTAAGACCAGGAAGTAAAACATATGGAAAATGGGAAGGTGTAATACTTTCAGAAGAAAACAAAAAAATGTTTATGATTCCAAGAGGATTTGCACATGGATTTTTAGTTTTATCAGATGAAGCTGAATTTACATATAAATGTGATGATGTTTACAATCATGAAGCAGAAGGTGGGTTAGCTTGGAATGACCCAGAAGTAGCAATTGAATGGCCTTTAGAAAATATGAAAGTAGATGAATTGTTGACTTCAGAAAAAGATGCTAAATGGCCATCTTTAAAAGAACTAAAAGAAACAGACTTATTTCAGAATTTAAAATAAAAATAAGATATAAAATATAAAATATATCAATTTTTGGAGAGTTGTCAAGATAATTATAAATAAGGAGAAGATAAAAAATGAGTAAAAATGTATTAGTAACAGGAGCAGCAGGTTTTATAGGAGCAAACTTTGCTGAATATTTTGTGAATAAGCATCCCGATTATAAAGTAATAGTAGTAGATAAATTAACATATGCAGGAAATATGAATAATTTGAAAAAAGTTTCAGATAAAATTGAATTTGAACAAGCTGATATATGTGACTTTGAAAAAATGAAAGAAATATTTGATAAATATGATATAAATGGAGTGGTTCACTTTGCGGCTGAATCTCATGTAGACAATAGTATTAAAAATCCATTTATATTTACTCATACAAATGTAATTGGAACACATACATTATTAGAAACAGCAAAACAAAAATGGGGAGAAGGTAGCCCTAATAAATTTGTTCATATTTCAACAGATGAAGTTTATGGATCTTTAGGAGAAGAAGGATATTTTACAGAAAAATCACCAATTAAACCAAGTAGTCCATATTCAGCATCAAAGGCAAGTTCAGATTTAATTGCACTTGCTTATAAAGAAACATTTAAAATGAATGTAAATGTAACAAATTGTTCTAACAATTATGGACCTTATCAACATAATGAAAAGTTAATACCACATATGATTAAATTGGCATTAAATAATCAAAAACTACCTGTTTATGGTGAAGGACTAAATATAAGAGATTGGCTATATGTTGAAGACCATTGTGAAGCAATAGATTTAGTATTTCATAATGGAAAATCAGGTGAAAGATATAATATAGGTGGACATAATGAAAGAAGAAATATACAAATAGTAAAATTAATTTTAGAAAGACTAGGAAAGTCAGAAAATCTAATAGAACATGTTGAAGATAGAAAAGGACATGATTATAGATATGCAATCGATCCATCTAAAATAAAAAGAGAATTAGGTTGGGAGCCTAAAACAACTTTTGAAGAAGGTATTGTAAAAACTATAGATTGGTATTTAGAAAATCCAGAATGGCTAAAATAGAGAAGGAAATTATAGGAGTTACATCAATGGATAAAATAAAAGAATTAATTAAAAAAATATTGACTAAAGAAGTAATTTTATATATAGTATTTGGAATATTAACAACAATTGTAAACCTAGGTTCATTCTATGTAATGAATTCAATATTACAATGGAACGAAAACATATCAAACTTTATAGCAATTTTATTAGCTGTAATATTTGCATATATAACTAATAAAGATTTAGTTTTTCACTCAGAAGCAGATTCTTTCAAAGAAAGAATAATAGAATTTTGCAAATTCATGTTAGGAAGAGCATTTACAATGGTAGTAGAATTTGTAGGAGGATTAATATTATTTAAACTTCCAATTCCAAATATAATAACTAAAATGGGACTTACTATAATTGTAATTATTTTAAATTTCTTTATTAGTAAATTTTTCGCTTTTAAAAGTAAAAAAGATAATTAATATAGAAAGAGGGAAATAAGAAATGAAAAAAATAAGCGTAGTTATACCAGCATATAATGAAGAAGAATCATTACCAATGTTATATGATAGAATGAAAAAATTAATGGAAAATATGGAAAATTATGAATTTGAAATATTATTTGTAAATGATGGAAGTAAAGATAAAACAATCAATATAATAAAACAATTAAGAGCAGAAGATAAAAGAATATGCTATGTAGATTTCTCAAGAAACTTTGGTAAAGAAATTGCAATGATAGCAGGCCTTGATTATGCAACAGGAGACTGTGTAATATTTATGGATGCAGATTTACAAGATCCTCCAGAATTAATACCTGAATTAGTAAAGTATTGGGAAGAAGGATATGATGACGTATATGCTAAGAGAAAATCAAGAAAAGGAGAAACATGGCTAAAAAAATTCACATCTAAAATGTATTACAAAGTATTACAACATTTAACAAGAGTTGAAATACAGAAAGATACAGGTGATTTTAGATTACTAGATAGAAGATGTGTAAATGCTTTAAGGAAACTAAGAGAATCACAAAGAAATACTAAAAGTATGTTTAGCTGGATTGGTTACAAGAAAAAGGAAGTATTGTATGATAGAGATCCAAGAATAGCAGGAAAAACAAAGTGGAACTATATAAAATTAGTGGATTTAGCTATTGATGGAATTACATCTTTTACTACATCACCACTTAGACTTTCAACATTTATTGCAATACCTACATTTATAGTATTATTTGTTTATTTTGTTTATGTAATTGTAAAATGTTTTGTAGTTCATGAAGCAATTCAGGCATTTCAAGCAATTATATTATTAATTTTATTTTTCTCAGGAATTCAAATATTACTATTTGGAATTGTTGGAGAATATCTAGGTAGAATTTTTAATGAGACAAAAAATAGACCACTATATCTAGTAAATGAATATAATGATGAAAAAGAAATGAATGAAATAAAATAATTAAAACTTAAATAAATTTATTGACAAAAAAATCAAAATATAGTAAATTAAAATTGATACATCTTATATTAGCTATTCTTAATTAAGAAAGGATGATCAGCATGAAATCAAGAGTAGCAAGTAGTGAAATACGGATTAACATTTCTAATAAACAAGAAGTGGAAATCAGTAAAAAGTTGGAAATAACAATTGCAATTCCAAAAAATGTGGGAAGTATACAAAAAGTAGAAGTTTTGATTAATAGATATGGCGAATCTCCAAGCATTATTCAGAAAATGAAAATTACAAAAGAAGATAATGATTTTATAACATATTCTACAAATGTAAAATTTGAGAATTATGGAAATTATTACTTCTTTTTTTCATTAGAAATGAAAGATGAAAATGGAGAAGATAGAAAAAAAGCTATAAAAATTAATAGAAAAACAGGAAAGCCATTTATTATTGATGAATGGCAAGAATCACCATATTGGATTGTACTTGTTATTCAAGACAATTTTGACGTACCAAATTGGGCAAAAGACAAAATTTACTATCAGATTTTTGTAGATAGATTCTACAAAAGTCAAAATGCAAATCAAAAGCAAATACCAGGCAGGAAATATCGTAATTGGGCAGAAATGCCTGATTGGAGAAAAGATGAGACTGGAAATTATCATAACAATGATTTCTTTGGCGGAAACATCAAAGGAATTGAAGAAAAACTAGAATATCTAAAAAGCTTAAATGTTGGTGTTATATATATGTCGCCAATCTCTGAAAGCGGACTAAGATATGATAGGTATGCTGCTACAAACCATATGCAAATAGATCCAAATGCAGGAACATTTAAAGACTTAAAAAGCCTTAGTGAAAAGGCTCATAAGATGGGAATGTATATTGTTTTGGATGTAGCATTCAATCATTGTAGTGATAAGAATCCAATTTTCCAAGAAGCTATGACAAATCCAAATTCAAAATATCGAGATTGGTTTTACTTTGATGAAAAGGGAAACTATAGATATTGGTATAACGAATTTAAAGATATGCCATTGTTTAACCAGTATAATAAAGAATTTCAGAAGTATATTTATGGAGAAAATGGAGTAGTAGAACTTCTATCTGAATATGTTGATGGATTCAGATTAGATGTAGCAGAAGAACTACAACCGTTTTTCTTAGAAGGAATTCGCAACAAAGCCAACGAAAAATGTAAACACATTATAATTGGCGAGTACTGGAATAAAGTAAATTGCGATATTTTAGGTAGGTCAGTAGATACTATCACTAACTATTCTTTTACAAATGCAGTGTTCAAATATGTAGCATATGGTGAAGATGAACCATTTAAATTGCAAATAGAGGATAGATTGGTATCATATCCTCAAAACACCATTGACACTATGCTAAACTCTTTGGATACACATGATATTGTTCGAGCATTAACAATGTTAAACGGACAATATATGAGAAGCGATTATAGAGATATATGGAAAATGGATGAAGATCCTTCTCCATGGCACTATAATACGCCGACAGGAAGAATATTTGACACAGAAGGATTCAGAAGGTTTGAATATGAAAACGATAAGTTGACTGATGAACAATATGAATCTGCAAAAAGAAAGTTAAAAATTTCAGCAATGATAATGTATTTACTTCCAGGATGTCCTTGTATGTTTTATGGAACAGAAGTAGGATTGCATGGATATAAAGATCCATTTAATCGTAAGTGTTTTCCATGGGATAATATGGACATGGAATTGTTAGAATTTTTTAAAAAGCTTTTTAAGTTCAGAGCGAACTGTAAATTAGCAGGTAGTAAGTTTGAAGTGTTGCACATAGATAAAAACATATTAATGTTTAAAATGTGCAATGAAAAAAATGATGTTTTGGTAGCTGTAAATAGAACAAATCAAGAAATCAACATAAAAATTCCAGAAGAATTTGAAAGTAAAAGTTCAAAAGATGAGTTCAAAATAAATGCTACGAAAGAAAAATTAGGTCCATTTGGTGGAATTGCAATCTTGAAGTAATGTCTAAGGGAGACCAGATTAGTATGGTCTCTCTTTACTTGTATAAAAATAAAATCAAATTACATTTTTTAATTAAAAATTTTTTATAGATAAATATTAAAACTTAAAAAACTATATCTATTGTAAATATCTATAAAATATAGTATAATTAGCAAGTAAAGTAAAGGAGAGAATATAAAATGGATAAAAAAAGAATATTAACAGGAGATAGACCAACAGGAAAATTACATATAGGACATTATTTTGGTTCATTAAAAAAGAGATTAGAAATGCAAGAAAGCGGAAAATATGACCCATATATACTAATAGCAGATGTTCAAGCATTAACAGATAACTTTAATAATCCAGAAAAAGTAAGAAAAAATATAAGAGAAGTAGCAATGGATTACTTATCAGTTGGAATAGACCCAAAAAAAACAACAATTTATATTCAATCAATGATACCAGAAGTTGCTGAACTAACAGTATTCTATTCAAATTTAGTAACAATAGCAAGACTTCAAAGAAACCCAACAGTAAAAACAGAAATTGCACAAAAAAGAGATCTATTCGGAGAAAGTGTAACATATGGATTTTTAGGATATCCAGTTAGTCAAGCAGCAGACATAACGGCATTTGAAGGAGAATTAGTACCAGTAGGAGATGATCAGTTACCTCTAATAGAGCAATGTAGAGAAATAGTTAGAAAATTTAATAGTATATATGGAGAAGTTTTAAAAGAGCCAGAAGCAGTATTATCAAGTGAAAAAAGAATAAAAGGTTTAGATGGAAATGAAAAAATGGGAAAATCATTAGGAAATGCCATATATTTATCAGACAGTGAAGAAGAAATAACTAAAAAAGTAATGAGTGCAGTAACAGATCCTAATAGAATAAAAAAAGATGACTTAGGAAATCCTGATATATGTATGGTTGCATATTATCATAACTTATTTAGCACAAAAGAAGAAGTAAAAACAGTATGTGAAGAATGTAAAGCAGGAAAACGTGGATGTGTAGCTTGTAAAAGACAATTAGCTAAAAACATAATAGAAGAATTAAAACCAATAAGAGAAAAAAGAAAATATTATGAAGAACATCCAGAAGAAGTAGACAAAATTTTAATAGAAGGAACAGAAAAAGCAAGAAAAACAGCAAAACAAACAATGAAAAAAATAAAACAAGCAATGAAATTGAATTACTTTGAATAATGAGACATCAGGGACAGGTCTTAAATGTCTCATTAATTTAGTAGAATAAAGTCGAAAAATGTAATAAATAAAAATCGATATAAAAATGAGACATTTAAGACCTGTCCCTGATGTCTCAAAAGGAGAAAAATATGTTTACAGATTATACAAAGATTATAATTAAGTCAGGTGATGGTGGAAATGGAGCAGCAACTTTTCGTAGAGAAAAATATGTAGCTGCAGGAGGACCTGATGGCGGAGATGGTGGAAATGGCGGAAGCGTTTATTTTCAAGTGGATAAAGATAAAAATACTTTGATTGATTTTAGATATAATAGAAAATTTAAAGCTAAAAATGGAGAAAATGGAAGCGGAAGTCATTGTAATGGAAAGTATGGAGAGGATTTGTATATTAAAGTTCCAATCGGTACAGTTGTAAAAGATGTTGAGACAGGTAAAGTTGTTGCCGATTTGTCTAAGCCAGGTCAAACTGAATTAATATTAAAAGGTGGTCGCGGAGGAAGAGGAAATTCTCATTTTGCAACAGCAACAAGACAAGCACCTAGATTTTCAGAAGATGGAGAAAAAGGAGAGGAAAAAGAACTTATATTAGAACTAAAATTGTTAGCAGATGTAGGTTTATTAGGATTCCCTAATGTAGGAAAATCAACATTTTTGTCAGTTGTTACTGACGCTAAACCTAAAATTGCAAATTATCATTTTACAACAATAGTTCCTAATTTAGGAGTAGTAAAAACCAAAAATGGAGATGGATTTGTTATAGCAGATATTCCAGGAATTATTGAAGGGGCAAGTGAAGGTGTAGGACTAGGAATACAGTTTTTAAGACATGTTGAAAGAACTAGATTGTTATTACATTTTTTAGATGTTTCTGGACAAGAAGGAAGAGATCCAGTAAAAGATTTTTATGCAATTAATGAAGAATTAAAAAAATATAGTGAAAAATTATCAAGTAGAAAACAAATAATAGTAGCAACTAAATTGGATGCTATGCAAGATGATTCGATTTTAAAAGAAGTAGAAAAATTAGCTAAAAAAGAAAAACTAGAATTATACAAAATATCATCAGTAACAAAAGAAGGCGTTCAAGAATTAATAGATTATGTTGATAAAATGTTAAAAACGCTTCCAAAAGAGGAATTAGTAGAAATAGAGGATAGAAAAATATATACTTTAGAAGATAAGAAAGATGAATGGAAAATAAAAGAGCAAGATGGAATATTCTATGTTACAGGAAGGGCAGTACAAAGACTAATGGGAAGAGTGAATATTGAAGATAATGAGTCAATGTATTATTTACAAAAGTGTCTAAAGAATATGGGAATAGAAGCAAAATTAAAAGAAATGGGAGTGTGTGAAGGAGATACAGTAATACTAGATGATTGGGAACTTGAATGGTACGAATGAGACATTTAAGACCTGTCCCCCTTGTCTCAAAAGTTGTTTTATAAAAAGGAGTTGGAAATTTAAATGAATGGAGAAAAAAGAAAAGATTATTTAGAATGGGATGAATATTTTATGGCAATTGCAAAATTGTCTGCTATGAGAAGTAAAGATCCATCTACACAAGTTGGAGCATGTATTGTTAGTAATGACAACAGAATTTTATCAATAGGATATAATGGAGCTCCAAATGGATTTAGTGATGAAAAATTCCCTTGGGGAAGAGATGGAAAAAATCTAGATACAAAATATCCATATGTTTGTCATGCAGAGCTAAATGCAATTTTGAATTATAGAGGAAGTAAAAAAGATTTAGAAGATGCTAGAATTTATGTTGATTTATTTCCATGTAATGAATGTGCGAAGATTATTATTCAATCTGGAATTAAAGAAGTGATTTATTTATCAGATAAATATGCAAATTCAGAAAATAACATTGCCTCTAGAAAATTATTTGATGAATGTGGAGTACAATATAACAAAATTAAATTAAAACAAGAAAGAGACATAAATATTGAATTAAAATAAATATAGCAAAATTGAAATGTATAAAGGTGTAATATATTATTTTATTAAGTAATATATTACACCTTAAATTATTATTATTAAAAATTAATTAATTGATTAATTAATTACAAGAAAGTTATTTAAGATTTTTTTTCATTATAATTCCATTATTATTGTTGTAATATTTTTTTCTAACACCTAATTTTTCAAATCCAAGTTTTTCGTATAAGTGAATTGCCGGTTTGTTTTGTTCATTAACTTCTAAAAAAAGGGTGAATATATTTAAGTCTTTAGCAAGTAAAATTAAATTTTCTAAAAGTAAAGTGCCAATACCTTGGTTTCTATAAGTTTTTTTTATTACTATATTCATAATATCAGCTTGATCAAAAATTTTTTTTAGTCCAGCAAAGCCAATAATTTCATTATTGATTTTTCCTATAATGTAGCTAGAATTCTCATTTTCTACTTCTTCTTTTAATGTTGAAAAACTCCAAAAGTCATCAAAGTCAGAAATAAGAATTTCCTGCAATTCATTTAAATGATTTAAATTCATTTTTTCTATTTTAATTGCCATATAAAATATCCTTTCAAATATAAAATAATAATTATTTTATTTATGTTCTCTTTCTTCCAATTGCCTTTGAGCTTGAGGCTTTTTTAAATATAATGGCAATATTTCTTCTGAATTAATTCCTAGTTTTGATTTTTCAAATCCTGCAATACCTAATGAAATAGAATTTAAAATATTAAACTCATGAGAAAAAAATTCAGCTTCAGAAAAGGTTGATTTAATTTCGTCTTTATAAATTTCAGATCCATTTCCAACAAAATAAATAGAAGAGTTTGCTAACGTATCTTCACAATAACTTTTTAAGATAGCTAAACAAGAATTAACACTTTCTGCTTGAGGTTCTATAAGAATTTCGAAAGTTTCATTTTTCTTTTCGTATAATGCAAAATAGCAATTATTATTTTTACAATCAATAATGCTGCATACTACATCATTGTCTTTTATATTTTCTAAAACATTATATGCTAGAGATGTTAAAGAACTGATTCCAACACATGGAATTGATGAAAAATCACAAAAAGCTTTTGTAGTTGCAATACCAATTCGTAAACCAGTAAAAGAACCTGGACCTATATCACAAGTTATTAACTCTATATCATTTAAACTTAAATTAGTTTGGTTAAAAGCATTTTCAATCATAGGCATTAAATTTTCAGAATGTGTTCGTCCTGTATTAGTATCAAGACTTATAATAGATTTTTTATCTTCTAAAATAGAAACTCCACATACATCACTTGCCGTATCAATACTTAATATTTTCAAAATAAATCCTCCTTTGATTCAATTATTAAAATTCTATTATTTTCATTTTTATCATCTTTTTTAAAAGTAATATGAATATAATCATTAGGTAAAGCATCTTCAATTAATTCTCCCCATTCAATTAAACAGATACCATGTTCAAAATATTCTTCGCCACCTATTTCGTAAAATTCAGAAGAATCGCTTAATCTATATACATCAAAATGATAAATATTAAGATCATTTTTTTTATATTCATTTACTATAGTGAATGTAGGACTAGATATTTCATTTTCTAAACCAAAATAAGACAAAAAACCTTCTGTAAATTTTGTCTTTCCAGATCCTAGTTCACCAGTTAAAACAACAACATCTTTTGGTTTTAATTTTGCTGCTAATTTTTTTGCTAATTGTTTTGTATCAGCTTCATTCTTTGATATAAATTCATATTGCTTCATATTTGCCTCCAATAAATATATTTGACATTAAACATTATAATATAAAAAATAAAAAAATTCAATGAAAAGGGTTGATAAATTAAAGGTATTGTAATATAATCGTAATATATTTGTAACGAAAAAGAAACAAAAAAAGATTGTGAGGAAAAAAGCATGTTTAAAATGGGGTTAGGACAAGATATTGGTATTGATTTAGGAACTGCAACAGTAATTGCCTATGTAAAAGGTAAAGGAATAGTATTAAGAGAACCATCTGTTGTGGCAGTAGACAATAACACAGGAGAAGTATTAGCAGTAGGACAAGAAGCAAGAAGAATGCTTCGGAAGAACACCTGGAAATATAATAGCAACAAGACCTTTAAGAGATGGTGTAATATCAGATTATACAGTAACAGAAAAAATGTTAAAATATTTTATTAATAAAATATGTGGAAAATTTATATTTGCACCAAGAATTATGATATGTATTCCTTCACAAGTAACAGAAGTAGAAAAAAAGGCCGTTATTGATGCAGCATCACAAGCAGGAGCAAGAAAAGTATATTTAATAGAAGAACCAATAGCAGCAGCAATAGGAGCAGGAATAGATATTTCAAAACCATGTGGAAATATGGTAGTAGATATTGGTGGAGGAACAACAGACATAGCAGTTATTTCTTTAGGAGGTTCAGTAGTAAGTACTTCATTAAAAGTTGCTGGAGATAAATTTGATGAATATATTGTAAAATATATAAAGAAAAAATATAACATTATAATAGGAGAAAGAACAGCAGAAGATTTAAAAGTTAATATTGGATGTGTATTTCCAAAAATACAAGATACAGAAATGGAAATACGAGGAAGAGACTTAGGTACAGGATTACCAAGTACATTAAAAGTACGTTCAAGTGAAATGTTAGAAGCATTAATAGAACCTGCAATGATGATTGTAGAAGCTGTTCATTCAGTTTTAGAAAGAACACCACCAGAGTTAGCAGCAGATATTAGTGACAAAGGAATTTATATGACAGGTGGAGGATGCTTAGTAGATGGACTAGACAAATTATTACAAGAAAAAACAGGAATAAATGTTATGATAGCCCAAGATACAGTATCATGTGTAGCATTAGGAACAGGAAAAGCACTAGATAATTTAGATGCTTTAGAAGGAAAAGCAAGAAGATAAAGAAATGTCGCAAGAGACTTACTCATGCGACATTTTATAAATTTATTTCAAGAAAGAGAGAAAAAAATGGAAAATAAAATAGAGCAATCAAAAGAAAAAGTAGCGTTTATTACATTACGGGTGCAAAGTAAATCAATATGAAACAAATGCAATGATTCAAAAATTTATAGAAAATGGATATAAAATAGTAGAAAATCATGAAAAAGCAGATATATATATTATCAATACATGTACAGTAACAAACATGTCAGATAGAAAATCAAGACAGATGCTTAGAAGAGTTAAAGAATTAAATTCAAAATCAATTGTAGTAGCATGTGGATGTTATGCACAAGTGGCGAAAAAAGAATTAGAAAAGATAAAAGAAATAGATTTAATTTTAGGAAATAATGAAAAAGGCGAAATTGTAGAACATGTAGAAGATTATATAAAAAATCAAGAAAAAATAAACATAGAAGATGTAATGCAACAAAGAGAATTTGTTGATTTTGGAAATGTTACATATACAGAAAAAACAAGAGCTGTTATTAAAGTACAAGATGGATGTGATAGATTTTGCTCTTATTGTATTATTCCATATGCACGAGGAAGAGTAAGAAGTAGAAAGCCAGAAAATGTTTTAGCTGAAATTAGAAAAGTTGCAGAAGAAGGAATAAAGGAAGTTGTAATAACAGGAATACATGTAGCATCATATGGAAAAGATTTTAAAACAGAATATAAATTAATTGATTTATTAGAAGAAATAAACAAAATTGAAGGAATTGAAAGAATCAGATTAGGATCAATTGAACCATTACTAATAAATGAAGAGTTTATGAAAAGACTTATAAAACTAGAAAAGGTATGTCATCATTTTCACCTTTCTTTGCAAAGTGGATGTGATGAAACTTTGAAAAGAATGAATAGAAGATATACAACACAACAATTTAGAAATATAGTAGAATGTTTAAGAAAATATTATGAAGATGTTATACTAACAACAGATATAATAGTAGGATTTCCAGGAGAGACAGAAGAAGAATTTAACGAAACATATGAGTTTCTAAAAGAAATTAAATTTTATAAAATGCATATATTTAAATATTCTCCTAGAAAAGGAACAAAAGCAGCACAAATGAAACAACAAATTGATGGAGCAAAAAAAGAAGAAAGAAGCCATAAATTAATAGGGCTATCAGATGAAAATGAAAAAAGTTATAATAAAAAATATGTTGGAAAAACAGTAGAAGTGTTATTCGAAGAAAAGAAAGATAACTATTATAAAGGTCATACTAAAAATTATTTGTTAGCATACCTATCAGAAGAAAATGTAAAAGATATAAAAATTGAAAATCAAATAATAAAAGTAAAATGTATAGAAGGCACAAAAGAACACATTTTAGTAGAAATGTAAAATGTAACAAAAATGTAACAATTATGTAATAAAGATTTAATATGAAAAAGCATAAAAATACTTGAATATAATTTAAAAATATAGTATAAATAAATTAACATTATGAAATAAATACAAAGGAGGAATAGAAATGGCAGATTTAGGTCAAGAAACAAAGATAGATGGAGTTTTTGGAGGAGTTGCATTTAATAATCAAGTAGAAAATGCAGTAGAGAATACAGCAGAAAACATTCAAAATGCAGGAACAATAAGAAATAATAATTTACCAGTAAAAGTTGGATTTTGGAATAAGTTTAAAGCTTTTTGGTTACAAGAAATAGACTGGAACAAAGAAATTAAAGTAGAATTAACGCCATATCAACAAAAAGTAGAAGATGAAATAAACGAATTTTTACACCAAGAAGTAACATGGGAAAAAGTTCATGATCTTTTATTTAAAGAAATAAGATTTGGAAAGAAAAAATAATTCGTAAATTTTGTAATATATGTGATTGTAAATTTTTTATGAATTAAAATAAAAGTATAGCGTAATGAAAAAAAGTATGCTATACTTTTTTTGTTATATATTAGGAAAAATAAAAAACAATATAAGCATAAAAAGAAAGGAGGAATAAGGATGTTTTTAGTAAAATAGAAAACATCTAAAAGGGAAAATGGCAAAAAGTAAAACTGTATTTGTTTGTAGTGAATGTGGAAATGAATCAAGTAAATGGCTTGGCAAGTGTCCAGCATGTAATAGTTGGAATAGTTTTTATGAACAAAAAATAGTAGAAACTAAAAACAAAGATATAGTTGATAAAAAAGCAAGTACTCCTCAAAAATTAAATTCTTATGAAGCAAAAGAAACTTTAAGAATACATACTGGTTTTAATGAATTAGATAGAGTCTTAGGAGGAGGGTTAGTAAAAGGTTCTCTAATTTTACTTGGAGGAGAACCAGGAATAGGAAAATCAACACTAATCCTACAAATATGTGATAAAATTAAGGGAGACGGAAAAGTTTTATATGTTTCAGGAGAAGAATCAGCAGAACAAATCAAATTAAGAGCTGATAGGCTAGAAATTAATAATGAAGATATTTTATTTTTAGGAGAAACAGATATAGATATAGTAAACCAAGCAATTATTAATGTTAATCCTAAATTAGTTATTATTGATTCTATTCAAACTATGTATTCAGATGAAATAACAGCAGCAGCTGGAAGTGTTAGTCAAGTAAGAGAAATTACACGGACAAGTTATGAGAGTATGTAAATCGAGAGCAATTACAACTATAATTATAGGGCATGTTACAAAAGAAGGAAATATTGCAGGACCAAGAGTTTTAGAACATATGGTAGATACAGTATTATATTTAGAAGGAGAAAGATACTTTTCATATAGAATATTAAGAGGAGTAAAAAACAGATTTGGTTCAACAAATGAAATCGGAATGTTTGAAATGCAAGAAAAAGGAATGTGCGAAATAACAAATCCATCAGACATATTAATATCTGAGAGAGATGATAATCCAGCTGGTTCGTGTATAGTATCAAGTATAGAAGGAACAAGACCAATTTTAGTAGAAATACAAGCATTAACTTCACAAACAGTATTTGGATATCCAAAAAGAACAGCAAATGGAATTGATTATAATAGATTATCTCTATTAATAGCAGTATTAGAAAAAAAGGCAGGTTTAATGCTTGGCTCACAAGATGTATACTTAAATGTAGTAGGAGGATTAAAAATAAATGAACCATCAATTGATTTAGGAATTATGATGGCTACAGCATCAAGCTTTAAAAATATAGCAATTCCAAAAGATATGATAATAATAGGAGAAGTAGGCTTAACAGGAGAAATTAGAAGAATTAATTTAATAGAAAAAAGATTAAAAGAAGCAGAAAAATTAGGATTTAAAAGTTGCATTATTCCAGAAAGTAATAAAAAAGACTTGAAAGAAAAATATAAATTAGATATAATAGGCGTTAGAAATATTAATGAAGCAATGAAAAAGATTGGAATCAAGTAGAAAATCGCTCAAAAGTGAAGAAGGGAGAAGTTATCATTGAGAAAAGGCAAAGAAGATAATATTACAGAAATTTTAAAATTGATTGCACCAGGAACTCCTATACGAGATGGACTAGAAAATATATTAAGAGCAAGAACAGGAGCATTACTATTAATAACTGATAACAATGAAGTATTAAAAGAAGTTGTTGATGGTGGTTTTACAATTAATGAAGAATATACATCATCTAAATTATATGAACTTGCTAAAATGGATGGAGCAATTGTCTTGAGTGGAGATTTAAAAAGAATATTATATGCCAATGCACAACTAATACCATCTCATGAAATTACAACATTAGAAACAGGGACAAGACATAGAACAGCAGAAAGAACAGCAAAACAAACAGGAGAGTTAGTAATTAGCATATCTCAAAGAAGAAGCATTATAACTATTTTTAAAGGAAATGACAGATATATATTAGAAAACACAGAAGCAGTATTAAATAAAGCAAATCAAGCTATACAAACATTAGAAAAATATAAGAAAGTGTTTGATAATAAATTAAACATATTAAATGAATATGAATTTAATGATATAGTTACACTAGAAAATGTAATTGTAGCTATACAAAGAGCCGAAATGGTTATGAAAATAGTGGAAGAAATACAAAGACAAATATATGAATTAGGCGATGATGGTAGACTAGTAAAAATGCAATTAGAGGAATTAATAGGTGGTCTTGAAAAAGAAGAAGAACTAATAATAAAAGATTACATAGTACCAACAAAGAAAAAAAGAACAGTAGAAAAAATAATAGAAAGCTTAGAAGAATTAAGCTATGAAGATTTATCAAAAGAAACAGTAATTGCTAAATTATTAGGATATGGAAATTTTGATAATTATGATGAAGTCGCTGTTTATACCAAAGGTTATAGGATATTAAATAAAATTCCAAGAATGCCATCAAATATAGTTGAAAACTTAGTAGATTCATTCAAATCTTTTCAACATATTTTAGCAGCAGACATCGAAAGCTTAGATGAAGTAGATGGAATTGGAGAAGTAAGAGCAAGAACAATAAAACAATCATTAAAAAGAATGCAAGAACAATTTATTTTTGATAATTTAATTTAAGAAAGACATCTGGTAATATGTCAAGATAAATTTAAAAAATAATTTAAATTTTTT
>ERZ824978.340-NODE-340-length-69785-cov-12.485186_pt1 | contig 69785 bp, 63 predicted proteins | sample MGYA00519860_ERZ824978 | MGnify/ENA primary metagenome ERZ824978 (study PRJEB31778, sample SAMEA3449184) | human gut metagenome | biome: human gut; feature: human-associated habitat; material: faeces | place: United Kingdom | collected 2010/2012 ... | reverse complement strand
CCGGCGCGCAGAGGAACATGGTGATCCCCACCGACAGCACCATGCTGACAAAGTCGTTGGCCATGCAGACCATATTGACGACGAGCTGGATCACGATCAGCACCGCCGAAAGCAGCACCGTGGTGATCACATCCCTGACAGACCATTTATTTGTTTCTTTCATAAACGCCTCCTTGTTTTCGATACTTTGTTTTCCAATATTGCATTCGGAATCCTGTTTATCCCGCAACTTTCTACGCCGTCCACTCCATGCTCTCGCTCTGGAGCTGTGCCATGTGGCGGAACAGGCCGTTCTTTTTCAGCAGCTCGGCCGGAGAACCCATCTCAACCACGCGGCCGCCGGAGAGCAGGACGATCTGATCGGCGTTCATGACGGTACGCATGCGGTGCGCGATGATGAGCACCGTCTTATCCCGGATAAGCCCGGACAGCGCCGCCTGCACCGCCGTTTCATTTTCCACGTCCAGCGAGGCCGTGGCCTCATCCAGCAAAATCACCGGCGCGTCCTTCAAGATGGCGCGGGCAATGGAGATGCGCTGCCGCTCGCCGCCGGAGAGCCGGGAGCCGTTTTCCCCGATCAGGGTATGGTAGCCCTCCGGCAGCTTGGATACAAAGGCGTCGCACTGCGCCGCCTTCGCCGCCGCCAGCACCTCCTCGTCGGTGGCGTCCCGCTTGCCGAGGCGGATGTTTTCCATCACGGTATCCGCAAACAGCACCACATCCTGAAATACGATGGCGTAGTTTTTCAGCAGCGCCTCGCCGTCCACCGTGGACACATCCACGCCGCCCAGCCGCACCGTTCCCTCCGCCGGGTCCCAGAAGCGGGCTGCCAGCTTGGCTGCCGTGGACTTGCCGCCGCCGGAGGGGCCCACCAGCGCCGTCACCTGCCCCTGCTTCGCCGTAAAGGAGACGTCTCTTAGCACGTCCTCTTTTTCCCGGTAGGCAAAGGTCACATGCTCAAAGCGGATGTCGTAGCCATCGGGATCATATTCGGTCATACCGGTCATGCGCTTTTCGTTCTCGATCTCCTGCATACGCTCGATGCGCACCTCGCAGGCGAAAACCGCGGCCATGTTGGCAAACATGGAGCCGATGGGGTCATATACCCGGGTGGCGGCGATAAGGAACATCAGGAACGGGATCAGCGACAGGTCGCCGCGGCTCATGAGTGTCACCCCCGTGAGGACGGTGGTGGCGATGCCCAGCTTTAGGAAGGACTGTGCCGCCGTGACCACGGAGCCTGTGAACAGCTCGCCCCGGATGGTGTCCTGCTCCGCCTCGTCCAGCCTGCGGTTCAGGTCGGCGATATACCGCGCCTTTTGGTTGCACGCCTTGATCTCCGGCGCGCACTCCAGCACCTCCTGCATGGCGTCGGTGGCTGCGCGGCGGGTGACGAGACCCTTTTTTATATGCCGCTTTTCCATGCGCCGGGAGAGATAGACCATCAGCAGCGACGCAGGCACCACCCACAAAAGAGCCAGCGCCATCCGCCAGTCGTAAAGCAGCATGCCTGCGGAAATCAGCGCCGTGGAGATGAGCGCGCCGTGCATGGCGGGGTAAAAGTGGGAGAAGGCCTTTTCCAGCGTCTCCGTATCCCCCATGATGGTGGTGGTCAGGTCGGTCAGGTCACGGTTTCCGAAGAAGGACAGCGGGAGCTGGCGCAGCACCTCCGCCAGCCGGATGCGGCGGTTGGCACTCTCCCGGTAGGTGGCTTCGTATAGGGCTTTGTACTGGATCAGAAAGGTCACAAAGAGCGCGGCGAGGGCAAGGACGCCCGCGACCAGAAAGCGCGTAAGCCCCGCCCTTGGGTCGGTGCCGTTTGTCAGTGCCTCTACGATGCCGGAGAGCGCCGTGGCCAGCACGCCCACCGGCAGCATTTTGCTGATGTTGACCAGTACGGACCAGAACACGGCGGCCACATAGTCTTTTGCGCCCTTCTCCGTCATGGCGTATTTTTTTCGGATGCGTTCGATCATGCGGCACCTCCTACCTTCCACTGCGCGGCCTTTTGGTATTCCTCCCACATAGCGGCGTATACGCCGCCCTTTTCAAGAAGCTCGTCGTGCTTTCCTTCCTCGGCGATCTCGCCGTCCCGGATGACGAGGATGCGATCCATGTTCCGCACCGTGGACAGGCGGTGGGCGATCATCAGCACGGTCTTGCCCTTCATCAGCGCCTCGAAGGCCTTTTGTATCTTCGCCTCGTTCTCCGGGTCTGCAAAGGAGCTGGCCTCATCCAGCACCACGATGGGCGCGTCCTTTAAGATCGCCCGGGCCAGCGCGATGCGCTGCATCTCGCCGCCGGAGAGGTACACGCCCTTGGCGCCGATCACGGCGTCCAGCCCGCCCGGCGTCTTTTCCAGAATATCGCTGCACTGGGCAAGCTGCGCCGCGTGTAATATCTCCGCCTCGGTGGCGTCCGGCCGGGCGGCGCGGATGTTGTCGCGGATGCTCTTCTTAAACAGGCGCACCTCCTGAAAGACAAAGGAGATCTGCTCCATCAGCTCCGCGGTGGGGATGCTTCGCACATCCCGTCCGCCCAGGAGCACCGCCCCTGCCTGCACATCGAAAAAGCGCGGGATCAGCCGGGCGATGGTGGTCTTGCCGCCGCCGGAGGGGCCCACCAGCGCCCACGCCTCCCCCTGCGGCAGATGGAAGCTCACATTCGTCAGCGCGGGCCTGTCCGCACCGTCATAGGAAAAGGTGACATTCTCAAAGGAAATGCCGCTGTCCGCGGGCTTGCTTCCGCCGTCCGCCGCAGGCTCGGGAAGGGGGGACTCCTTCAATATCGCCTCCAGCTTGTTCACTGCCTCGGCGGCCTCCATCTGTGCGTTGACCGCGTACATCAGCCGCTCCATCATAAAGGCAAGCTGGGGCGCGAAGAAGATGTAAAACACCAGATCGGCCAGCACTGCCCAGCCGTCTGCCGCGCCGCCGATGAGAACCATTCCCAAGGGCATGAGAAACAGGAACATGGCGTTCAGCACTACCGTAAGCAGGGTGTAGGGCATACGGCACATCATGGCGTAGCCGCTGGCAAGGTCGCGGTAGCTGAGGATGGCGGCATGAAAGCTCTTGAAGGAGTAAACCGTCTGCTGGAATACCTTCACCACCGGGATGCCCCGGACATACTCCGTGGCCTCGGCGGAAATGCGCTCTCCTGCCCGCTGGTATTCCTCAAAGAACTTCATGCCCGTCCCGGTCATCATGCTCATCAGGCAGACAAGCCCGATAATCATGGGGATCAGGCAGGCAAGCCCCATGCGCCAGTCAAAGACGAAGAGCAGCCCCACCGCCAGTATCGGCGTTACGATCCCGCCCACCGCGTCGGGGATGGTGTGGGCAAGGAGCGTTTCTGTCAGCGCCGCGTTGTCGTCGATCTGCTTGCGCAGCCGCCCCGTGAGGTTGGCGTTAAAGTACCCCAGCGGCAGGTCAATGAGATGGGCGACCGCCGCCTTTCGCATATTCGTCGCCACCCGGAAGGCCGCAAGGTGCGTACACATGAGCCCGGCGAAATAGATCGCCGCGCTCAGAAGCGCCGCCGCCAGCGCATACCAGCCGTAGCGGGCAAGCCCTGCCGGAACGCCGCCTCCCGGCGTTAAAATGCCCCTGGCCGCGTACCAGACAAAGACGAACGGGAAAATGCCGACCGCCGCCGAAACGCCGGACAGCCCGCAGCCCAAGACGGACAGCCACTTATGCCCTCCGGCGTATTCCAGCAGCCTGCCCAGCACCGGCGGCTGCTTTTCTTTTTTCTGTTTGCTCATATTCCGTGTTCCTTTCTTAAAATATATGGATTTGTTGGAGGATGCGCCGCATCGGTTAGAGGCAACTAACCGACAGTTATTTTTTTAAGGCTCATTCGAGCCTTAAAAGTCCGCTCCAGCCGGAGTGGAAAAAGATAGCCAGTTCATCGACGTATTTCATGGCTTCCTCTCTCGGCATATCGTGGACGATGGTTTCACACACCGCCGTAAAGTAGGCCCTTGTGATCATGTGATGAAGCTGACGAGTCATGCTCCCGGAGAGCATACCGTTTTTTCTGAGGAGGGCGTAGTATTCTTCGGATCGATCGACCTCCAGATCCACCAGCACCTCGATGAAATCCGCATAGCCCGTTCCCTCCGCCCGGCAGAGAATCAGCTTGAATTCGTCGAAATGGTCGTACATAAACGCGACAAGCTCGTGCAGGTGCTGGGTGGAAAGCGCAAGGCTGTCTCTATCTACGCATTTTCTATGCTTTGTGCAGAGTAGTGAGTGCGAGTGGATTGCGGTTTTAAGGGTCACGAGAGGAACGCATCAATTTTCATTGGATTTCCTCTCCAAATGGCTCGAAAGCAGTTTGAGGGAAACCTCACGTGGGTTCGAATCCCACCCGCTGCGCCAAAAATAAGACCATCTGCCTTTGGCAGATGGTCTTATTTTTGGGTTCCGCTCCCTGTGGTCGCTCCACCCCAAGGAAATCGAACATGCTCGGGGCAAGTGAATTGCCCCTGCGCCAAGATCTTGCTGCGCAAAATACTTGTGACGGCGCACCCGCGCCGCCCCACCTTGTGGGGTCTCGGTTCGGTCGGCATCCATACTGATATGCCATGACAAAATGCCTGTGATGTTACAGCATCACAGGCATTTTTTGCGAGTATCGGCGTGGCGTGACGCGCTGCCGGCATTGTGCGGCTGGGTAGAACGGCTCGTTGTTGTCCCCGGCCGCAGCTTCGGGGGCGATGCGGCGAGCGGTCATCACGCGAAGCTGTATTTGATTTTGACACGCTCGAGCTTATCGAGCATCGGCTCGGTGAAAAACCAGAGGAAAATCACCGTGGAGATGGCCTGCACCGCATCCATTGCAAAGCCGGAGGCGCAGTAGACCGCAAGACTCTGCCACGTCAGCGCGCCTGTGGCGAGCAGCGCGGAGTAGGCGTTGAGCAGAATGCCATAGACGAGGAATGCGCTCACCGCGCCGTAGGCGCAAAGCGCCTCCCGCTTCCTTGGCAGACCGCCCCTGCGGAACGCCAGCCCCGCGAGAAAGCCGCACAGCCCCATGCCGAGCATCTGCCACGGCGTCCACGGGCCCTGCGAAAAGAGGATGTTAGAGACCAGCATGGTCACCGCGCCCACGAGGAAGCCCGTCTCCCCGCCCAGGGCTGCGCCCGCGAGGATGGTGAGCGCCAGCACCGGCTTACACTGAGGCAGCATGAAGAAGGCCGCACGGCCCGCCACGCCCAGCGCACAGAGCACCGCGGTCACGACCAGCTCCCGCGCGCGGGGTTTGCGCCTCTCGAAGGTAAGGAAGAACGGCAGCATGGCCTCCAGCACCATCAGCAGCGAAACGGCGTAGTAGCTCCGGTCGCCCAGCAGCTTGGGGCCGAACACCAGCGTCAGGGGGATGAGCAGAAGGGCGACCAGAGCGGAGACGGTCGTGCGCGGGGAAAGCCTTCGCTTTTCCGACGGCGCGGCGGGTATGTCCGCCGCCTTCGGCGGCTGCGGCGGAGGCTCCCGCCGCTCTTTTGGGGGCGCTTCCCTGCCGCCGCAGGCGGCGATGACGTCCTCCGCCGTCACGGCTGCGGGCAGCCGGCCGCGCGCCATGCGGTTCGCCGCCGTGGTGTAGAAGCGGTTGAGCGCGAAAAACTCCCGGGGCGCGCCGTCGGAGGCGATGGAGCCGTCGAAAAAGAGCGCGCAGCGCTGCGCATAGGCGGCGCAGAACTCGACGTCGTGGCTGACCAGAACGACGGTCACCCCCTGCGCGAGCAGATCATGCAGAAGCTCAGCCAGCTCCGCCTTGAAGGCCGCGTCCAGTCCGCGCGTCGGTTCGTCGAGGAGCAGGATATCGGGCCGCGTGAGCAAGATCTTTGCCAGCGCCGCGCGCTGCTGCTCGCCGCCGGAAAGGTCGTAGGGGTGACGGTCCAGCAGCGCGTCCAGACGGCAGAGTGCGGTGACGTAGGCGAGCATCGCCTCGTCGGAGGTGACCTCGGCAAGGTCCTCGCGCACGGTTTTTTTGGCAAAAAGCGTCTGCACCTCCTGCGGCAGGAGCGCCGTTTTGCCGGTGACGCGGACCTCTCCGCGATAGGGCTTTTGCAGGCCCGCCAGCAGCCGGAGCGTGGTGGATTTGCCCGCGCCGTTGCCGCCGAGGATGGCGAAAAGCTCGCCCCGCCGCACCGTCAGCTCCAGCCCGCGCAGCACGTCCGGCGCGTCCGGCGTATAGCGGAACCACGCATCCGAGACGGTCACGACCGTCTCCTGCGATGGCGCGGGCAGCAGGCGCTCCGGCAGGCTTTTGAGGGGGTGCGAGGCGGCAAAGTCAGCCAGCCAGTCCCGCCCCTCACGCACGGAGACGGGACAGGGAAAGCTGTTCTCCACTGCCGCCCACACGCGCATGGCGGCGGGCATGGCGCGGAACAGCTCATGTCCCGCCGTGCGCAGCTGCGCGCCCACGGCGCGGGGCGCGCCGTCCGCGAGGACCGCCCCGCCGTCCAGCACAACGGCGCGGTCGGAGAGGGGCAGCGCCTCCTCCAGCCGCTGCTCGGAGAGCAGCACCGTTGTGCCCAGCTCCCGGTTGACCCGCGCGAGCGCGGCGAGAAAGTCCGCCGCCGCGATGGGGTCGAGCTGCGCGGTCGGCTCGTCTAAAATGAGCACGTCCGGCTGCAGCGTCAGCACGGCGGCCAGATTCAAAAGCTGCTTCTGCCCGCCGGAGAGCGCCGCCGCCTCCCTGTGGAACCAGCTCTCCATGCCGAAAAAGCCCGCCATCTCGGCGACGCGGCGGCGGATGGTGGGAGTATCGTACCCGAGGCTCTCCGGCCCGAAGGCCAGCTCGTGCCAGACCTTGTCGGTGACGATTTGGTTTTCTGGGCTTTGCTGCACAAAGCCGATGCGCTCCGCCTGCTCGCGCTGTGAAACGTCGGAGAGCGGGCGGCCGTCGAAAAGGACCGCGCCCGAACGAACGCCGTTGGGCGCGAGCGCGGTCTTGAGCTGGCGAAGGAGCGTGCTTTTACCGCTGCCGGAAAGTCCGCAGAGCGTGACAAACTCGCCCGCGCAGAGCGTCAGGCTCACATCCCGCAGGGCGGGCGCGAACTGCCCGGGGTAGGTAAAGGTCAGGCTTTCGACGCGATAGAGTTCCATGTGCGCGCCTCCTTTCTTTGCAGCAGCACCGGCGTCAGGCAGAGAAGAAAATACGCGAGCAGCACGCTCGCGGAATACGGCGTCAGCACGCCGCGCGCCGTGGGATAGTAGCGCCACTTCACGCCGCCGAGCGCCCAGCCCGCGGCGACGTAAGCGCCGCAGAGCGCCAGCCACAAAAGCAGCAGCCTGTCGCGGCGGCTGTAGCGATAGAGGGAAAACGCCGTGCGGCCCGGCAGTCCGTAGCCGCGGCTTTTCATGCTGTCCGCCGTCTCCACGGCGTTCTCAAGGCTCCACGTCACCATGACGGAAAAGACCGTCACGGCGCTCTTGAGCTTTTGAAGCCGGCCCTTTTCCGCGTACAGCCCCATGCCCCGCCGCGCCGCTGTCACCTCGCGGAGCTTTGCCTGAAAGCGGGGCACAAAGCGCAGCGTCATGGAGAGCAGCAGCGAGAGGGCGGGTACGACGCGCCCGAAAAGGTGCATGAGCTTGTCCGAGGTCATCACCGTGTTCCAGCAGGAAAACCACAGCACCACGGCGGCGAGAATCGCCGCGGCGGCAAAGCCGTAGGCGATGGACTCCAGCGTCAGAGGGTTGCCCGAGGGCAGATAGGCCAGAATGGTCGCGCCCTGATGGTTGAAGGCAAGGTTCACCAGCGCGGCGAGAATCGCCGTCGGCACCAGCCACAGGGCGCTGCGCCGCACCGCTGCGCCGCCGTTTAACTGCGCGGCACACCAGAGCGCGGCACAGAGCGAGACGGCAAGGCAGAGGGGGTGCAGGAAGAACATGGAAAACGTCAGTACCAGCACGAAATAGAGCAGATTCACCGCCGGATGGCAGGCGAGAAAGGCGTGATGCTTCATGCGCCGAGCCCTCCGCCCACATCCGCGCCGAAGTCGCAGGTGTAGACCCACTCGACGGTGTCGCCGTCCGCGAGGGTATAACGCGAGCAGCCGTAGTTGGGAAATTCGCCGTTCACGCGGTACATCCAGCCCGAGCCCTCGCCGCAGTCGAACTCATAGAGGTTGCCGATGCCTTCGATGTAGGCGGACTGATAGACCGGCGTTTCGGAAAACTCCATGTGTATTTTGTTCTCGCGGCACACGCGCTTGAGCACGTCAAATATGCTCTCGCCCTCGGTAAATTCCACCGCGGTCGGAGCCAGCAGAACGCCGTCCGCAGGGATCAAGTCAGCCTTCTCCGCGTTGAGCCAGTCCGGATTTTCCAGGATCGCCGCGCAGGAGATGGAGACCGTACACGTCGGCGCGGCGTTCTCCGACGGTGTGTCCGTCTCGTCCGGCGAAGCAGGTGTGTCGGCCGTCTGTGACGGTGCTTCAGCCTGCTTTGACGGCTCGGCAGGAGTCTCTGCCTCCTGCCGTTCGGTTTCAGAGGGAGCAGACGTGGCGGGCGCATCCTGCGCCGCATCGGGCGCGGGCGTTTCGCTCTGCGCCGGTGTGGGTGTCGGCGTCGGCTCCGTCGTTTGTGCATTGCAGCCCGCAAGAGTGAATATCAGTGCAAGCGCCAGCAGCGCCGCACAAAGGCGCTTTGCCGTTTTCATGTCCGTCTCCCTCCTTTCGTTTCGGTGCTGCTATGCCATCAGGCGGCAGGCTGCGTCAGCGCCGCCATCCGGTAGAAGCTGTTCTCGCCGCGCTCGGCGCGGACGAGCGACGCGAGGGCGCAGACCGCCTGCTCGCTTGCCATGAGATTCGTTTCCCCGCCGCGCTCGTGGCAGAAGCCGCCGTCCGCGTTCTGATAGGTCAGCAGCGCGTCGAGCACGCTGTGGCCGTTCTTTGCGAAGCGGCTGTCGTCCGTGTCAAGGCCCAGCGCGTTGAGCGCAAGGAGCACCTGCGCGCAGCTCTCGGCATTCTCACTCCCCCAGGAGGAGAAGCCGCCGTCCGCGTTCTGCATGGCGCTCAGGCACACGAGCGCGCGGTTGGCCGCCAGTTGGACGCTGCTCTGTTCCCGATACTTCGCCAGCGCCTGTAAGGCCATGGCGGTCAGGTCGGGATCGGCGTCCTCGCCCATGAAGCTCCAGCCGCCGTTTGTCAGCTGAGCGGCCAGGATAGCGTCCACATACAGCTGCCGCGTCGCCTGCGTGCTTGCCGCCGCGTTCTGCGGCATGGGATAGTCACGGCTGTCGAGCGCGAGGAGCGCGTAGATCACGCCGTTCACGCCCTGCGCCGCCGTCTTTTCGTAGTCGCCGAGCGGAAGCGTCAGATCAAAGCCCGCGACGTCCCGCGCGTCCTTCCCGAGTGCGGAGAGCGCGAGGATGACGCGGCTGTACTCGGTGTACTTGCGTTCGCTCAGCACGCCGTTTGCTTCGCGGACGGTCTGCTCGAGCGCGGCGTAATAGTCGGTGAAATACGCGGTTTCCGTGTCCGCGCCGCCGCGGGCGAGGGCGAGCACCGTCCACTCGCCGCCGAGACTGCCGTAGCGCGGCGCGCTCACGGCGGCGGTCAGGTAGGCCGACGCGCGGTCATAGGCGGTCTGCGTGTCGCTCTTGCTGGCGGTATCCTTGGGCAGTTCGCAGAAGCGCTGAAGGATGGCCGCCAGCTGCGCGCGCGTCGCGGTAAGCTGGGGGCTGAGCGTCGTTTCGCCCGTGCCGTTGAGGACACCCTTCATCACGCACCAGTGCATCGCCTCGTCCGCCCAATCGCTGATGCTGGCCGCATCGTCATAGCGCAGTGGAAAGTACCACATACCGGTAAAGCCCTGCCCCTGCGTTTTAATATAGCGGTAGAGGATCGCGGCGAGCTGCTCGCGGGTAATGGCGTCGTTCGGGCCGAAGCTGCTCTCGGTATAGCCGGTAACGACGCCGGTGGAGGCTGCCCAGCGCACGGCCTCGCCGTACCACGCGCCCTCGTCCGCATCGGCGTAGCGCATGGCATAGTTGACGACGGGACTGCCCGCGAGACGCCAGAGAATGGTGACGATCTGGACACGCGTCGCTGTGCCGTCCGGCGCAAACTCGCTCTCCGAAACGCCGGTCATAAGACCGTTTTCATAGACGTACTGCACCGCGTCCGCGTACCACGCGGCAGCGGGAACGTCGGCAAAGGACGGCGCATTTTCCGCGGCGCGAGCCGCGGGCGGCAGAAGGCCGACGGCCAGAGCGAGAGCTGTCAGCAGAGAGCATAACTGTTTTTTCATTGGAGGTTCTCCTTTCCTTGTAAGCGCCGCTCACGGGGCGATCTCCCCGGGCGCTGCGGTATGTCAGAACGGCAGGATGCCCATGAAATACTCCACGGCCAGCGCCACGAGGACGACGAGCGCGGAGATCAGGAAGCCGTGCACCATCGGCGCCGCGCCGGACTTTTTCATTTCGGCGAAGCTCGTGTTCAATCCCACGGCGGCGAGCGCCGTGACCATGAGAAATTTGCTGATTCTCTTGAGCGCCGCCGCGGCTGCCGCGGGGATCACGCCCACGCTGCTGAGCACCGCCATGGCGAGAAAGCCGAGGATGAACCACGGGAAGACGCTCTTCCACCTGATCTGCACCGCGCCGCCGGACGCGGCGGCTTCCTTTTTCTTCAGGTGCATACTCACAAACGAGAATACCACCACCGTCGGGATGATGGCGAGCGTGCGCGTGAGTTTGACCATGGTGGCGAAGTCGCCCGCGCCCTCGCTGAAGGCATAGCCTGCGGCGACGACGCTGGAGGTATCGTTGACCGCCGTGCCTGCCCAGAGGCCGTAGGCCATATCGGAAAGGCCCATCGCGCGGCCCATGATGGGAAAGAGCACGATCATCGCCATATCAAAGAGGAAGGTGGCGGAGAGGGCGTAGGCGATGTCGCTGTCCTTGGCGTCAATGACGGGCGCGACCGCCGCGATGGCGCTGCCGCCGCAGATGCCGGTGCCCGCGGAGATGAGGTTCGAGAGCTTCCAGTCCAGCCCCAGCGCGCGGCCGATGAAGTAGCCGCCGCCGAAGCAGGTAAGGAGCGTAAAGAACATGACGGTCAGCGACATTCTGCCGACGTTCAGGATGGTCGTGACGTTCAGGCTCGCGCCGAGGAGAATGATGGCAAATTTCAGGATCTTCTTCGCCGTGAACTTCACGCCGGGCGCGGTGGTCTTGCCGGGCTTGCGGTAGCCGTTGATGAGCATACCGATGAACATGGCGATGACGGACGCGCCGATGACGTCGAACGGCAGCAGCGCCTCGATGCCCTTGGCGAGCAGCGCGATGACGAGCGCGAGCGCGAAGCCCGGCGCGTAGCTTTTGATTTGAGCGGGAATGGAGCGCATGGTGATCTGACCTCTCTTTGCCGGTAGTGATTTCTTTTGAATTTGCCTTGCAGGCCGCGCGCACTTCTGCTATGATCTTTGGCAGAAGCACAGCCAAGGAGCAGAGGAGCACGATAGCTATGATAGAGAATTATGCAGAAAAAATCAAGCACGAATCCAATGGATTTATCCGGCACAACGGGATCCGCATCGTTTCCGTTGATGAGGAAAGGAGCGTGCTGGAGGCCGAGATCACCGACAACAGCCGCAACGTTTGGGGCAGCGTCCACGGCGGCTTTCTCTACACGATGGCGGACACCGCCGCCGGAGCCTTTGCGCGCATCAAGTATGGGCGGCGCAACGTCACGCTCAACGGCTCGATGAATTACCTGCGGCCCACCACGCGCAGCAGGACGCTGACGGCGGTCGGGCGCGAGATCAAGGTCGGCGGACACGTTGGCTTTTTTGAAGTCAATATCACCGATGACACCGGAGCGCTCGTCGCCTGCGCGCAGATAAATATGTATTTTCTGGATTGAGCGGCCCGCGTGCGGGTCACGCTCCGCCATACCGGCAGGGTCGGGTGCAATGCCCGGCCCCGTTTTTCATTCCGTCGCGCAGAGAAAGGATAAGGGAAGATACGCGGCGCGTATCTTCCCTTATCCTTTGCCTTATTTTTTCCGCTGCGCAGTGAAGAGGCGGACGACGGATGAGACGAGCAGGATCGCGGCGGCGATGCTGCCGGCGATGCCTGCGGTGGCGAAGCCCCGCTGGAGGGCGAGCTGGGTGCTGCCGTTCAGCCCGAGGGACATGGTGTAGTAAATACCGGCGCCGGGCAGCAGCGGTACGGCGGAGATGACCTGATACGAGGTGACCGGATACTTGCGGGCGCGGGCCATGCCCTCGGCATAGACGGCGGCGACTGCGGCGGCGATGAAGTTCGCGCCGTAGGGACCGAGACCGAGCTCGCCGCACAGCAGATACGCCATCCACGTCACGACGCCGCCGAGCGCGCACAGGCAGCGCCCCCAGCCGTGGACGTTGAAGAGGATAACAAAGCCGGTGCAGGCGACCGCGATGGCGATGGCCTGAAGCCAGAAGGGATAGGAAAGCGTGCTGGCGGCGGTCTGGCCGTAGAGGGAGGAGGTGATGTGCCACGCGGCCGCAGTGCCCATGGCGATGGCGAGCGCCGAGAGGAGCACCTGCACGATGCGATTGACGCCGGAGTTTGTGTCGCCGTAGATAATGTCGCGCATGGAGTTGGTGATGAGCAGACCGGGGACCAGGATCATCAGCGAGCCGATGATGACCGCGTCCGCATAGTCGACCAGCCCGAAGGCGGCGGCGAGGTAGGCGGGCACCGCCATGGCGAAGGCGGCGGCGATGGTGCTGAAAAAGGGGTTGGTCTCGAGCTTATCCATCCGGCGCGTGACAAAGCCGATGATAAGCCCCATCAGGCCCGCCCACAGGCTGTCGCGCAGGGTTCCGCCAAAGACGGGGCAGAAGCCCGCCGCGGCAAGAAAATTGCCGAGGTAGTAGACGGGAATGGGGTAGGTGCGGCGGGCGGCGCTCGTCTCCTTCAGCCATTGCGCGGCAACGGCGGGGTCGGGCGTTTCGGCGCAGATGCGGCGCGAAAGCGCGTTGAGCCGCTCGACCGCGTCAAGATCGTTGCCGTGGAAGCCGACGCGCTTCATCACCATCAGCGGCTTGCCGTTGTCCGCCTCAAGGCTGACCATGACGCAGTTGGGGATCGCAAAGGTCTCGCATTCGATGCCGTAGGCCGCGAGCACGCGGCGCATCGTCTCCTCGATGCGGAAGGTCTCCGCTCCGGCGGCGGCCAGCTCATAGCCGATCTGCGCGGTCATATCCGTCAAAAGATAGTAGTCCATGAATATCACTCCTGCCGCCGTTTTGTGGAACGGCGGGCATTATCTTACTGCGAAAGCATTCCCCTGTCAAGAAGAGAAAACACCGCTTAAAAGGCGGTGTTTTGCGCGCTGTGACATTTTTTCTCTGCAAGCTCCAGAAGCGCCTGGCGGAAGCCGTATTTTTCCGCGAGCTCCCGCGCGGCGGAAAGGTTCCTCTCGCCCGCGCGGCGGTCCTTGACGCAGCGGAGCATGAGGTTTTTCGGCGAGTGGGCGAAGTCGATGAATTCGATCACGTCCACCGTGTAGCCCATGTCCTCGAGCACGGCGGCGCGGATGGAATCGGTCAGCAGCGCGGAAAAGCGCTCCTGCAAAAGACCGTGGCGCAGCAGCACGTCGAAATCGCCGCCCTTGTGGATGGTGGCGTTGATCTCGTGCTGGCAGCAGGGAACGGAGAAAATGTGCTTCACGCCCTTTTCGACGGCGTACCAGAGGGCGTAGTCCGTGGCGGTGTCGCAGGCGTGGAGCGTGACGACCATATCCACATGGGTGTCCGCGAGCGCGTCGCGCGTGACGTCGCTCACGACGAAGCGCAGGCCGTCGTAGCCGTACTTTTGCGCGATGGCGTTGCAATGCTCCACCACATCCTCCTTGAGGTCGTAGCCGAGGATGGTCGCCTTCACGCCGCGCTTGACGGTGAAATAGTAGTAAAGAATGAACGTGAGGTACGATTTGCCGCAGCCGAAGTCGAGAATGGTGATCTCCTGCTGCTCCGAGGCGCGGAAGGCGTCGTCCACCAGCTCGATAAAGCGGTTGATCTGCTTGTACTTATCATACTTCGCCTTGACGATGCGGAGGTCCGGCGTAAACACGCCGAGGTCGACGAGCGCGGGAATGTTCTCGCCCTCGGCAAGGATGTATTCCTTTCGGCGGTCATGCGCCTTCGGCGCGGCGGTGCGCTGCGTCTCGCCTTTCGCGGTGCATTTGTAGCTGCCGTTCGTTTTGCGGATGTACTGGCGCGTCTCCGTCTCGGTGCAGAACACGGCCTGAAGATAAAGACCGTCCAGCTCCTGCGCGAACAGCCCGGGCAGCTCGCACTTCGTCACGTTGCGGTGCGTGACCTTCTGCCCCTGCTGGTATTCAAGCTGAAAAAACGCCTTGCCGCGCAGCGACAGCGGGCGGATGGTCACCCTGGAGCAGCCGATGCGCGCGAGCGGCTGAGAAAGCACGGCCTTGGTGAGCGTGTCGAGCCGCGCGGTGAGGTCGTCCAACACAATGCTCATGCGCCGAACCTCTCTTTCAGGGCAAGATGCGCAGCGTAGAGCTCGTTTTTGCTATAGGTGTTGTTGTCGTCCTTCAAAAGCAGCTTGATGGCGTCCTTGGCGGTGCAGTCATGCTGCACCATGCAGTCCACCAGCAGCGCCTCGGGCGAGGAGACGTGCTCGACCTCGGTGATGAGATAATCCTCCTCCACCTCGCAGAGCAGGACGTATTCGCCCTTATCGTAGCTGCCCTTGGCAAGCAGTTGATCGCGCACCTCGGCGGGCGTGCCGCGGAAGGTCATCTCGTGGAGCTTCGTCATGTCGTTGCACAGGCACAGCCGCACGCCGGCGTGCTCCGAGATAAAGAACTCCACCGCGTCCATGATGCGCTTGGGGCTTTCGTAAAAGCAGTAGGTGCGCGTGTCGCCGCGGCGCATCATGGCGAGCGCACGGCGGCGGTCGGCAGCCTCCCGCGGGAAGAAGCCGAAGAAAAAGAAGGTCGAAAGGTCGAAGCCCGAGATGGACAGCGCCGTGACCGCGGCGCAGCAGCCGGGCACGCCGACCACGCGGATGCCCGCGTCGATGGCGGCACGGATCAGCTCGTTGCCGGGGTCGGAGATGCAGGGCGTGCCCGCGTCGGTGATGACGGCGATGCTCTTGCCCTGCCGGAGCTGCTCGATGAACCACTTCGCCTTGCCGTATTCGTTGAACTTGTGGTTGGCGGAGAGCTGGTTGCCGCGGATGCCGAGCTTGTTGAGCAGCACGACGCTGCGGCGGGTGTCCTCCGCCGCGATGATGTCCGCCGTCTCTAAAATTTGGCGGCCGCGCTCGGTCATGTCGCGCGCGTTGCCGATGGGCGTCGCCACGATGTAGAGCGTGCCGACGGTGTTCATTTCGTCCATAGCGTTCTCCTCTTAGAATAGCATGACCTGGTCGGGGTCGTCGCCCTGCCCGATGGCGCGCAGCTGCTCGGCGTTCTTCTCGCTCAGCGCGTCGGAGACTGCCATTTTGCGCAGAATGTTGTGCACCGTTTTATCGAACTCCGTTCCCTCGCGGTAGTCGGCGGGGAAAATGAAGTCCACGCGCCCGTCCTGCAAAAGCTTTTCCACGCCTGCGCGGTTGCTCTTCTGATAGACCGCGACGGCCTGTCCGCCGTAGGCACGCATCATCTTCATGCACGGCACGTCGGAAAGTCCGTCGCCGACGTAGACCATGTTGGTGAACGGCACGCGCTTGGAGTCGTCGGGCATGGAGTCGTTGAGCTCCTTGTCGCGGGCGATGTCGAGAATGCCCTTGTTGATGCGGTAGACGAACTGCGTCTTGTTCGTGAAGTTGACGTCCAGCTTCGGCCAGGCGGCGAGGTCGCTTTCGTCGTAATAGAACTCGCAGGCGTAGATCTGCTTGAACTCATGGGCGATGCCGCTGCCCTCGATGATCTCGCGCAGACCGGAGGAGATGACGTAGTGCTCCACGTCCACGCCGAGGTCCGCACCGTAGGCGGTGATGCGCGCGAACCACTCGCGCACGCCGGGAAACAGCTCGATGGCCTCGCCCGAGCGGACCAGATAATCGCGGTCGAGACGGATGCCCTGCGCGGCGCACTCGCGGATCATGGTGTACATATAGGCGAGCAGGCCGTCCATTTTGTTCTCATAGCCGAAGCCGTTGGCCTTGGCCCAGAACTCCGAGGGCGTGTAGCCGAGGGAGGGAATGAAGGCGTAATCCTCCATATCGGTGGTGCAGAGGGTCTTATCAAAGTCGTAAAGGAACGCGACGATAGGGCGTTTGGTCATGGTGTCCTCCTGTGAAAAAAGCGGCTCGGAGAGAGCCGCTCTTTTGAAGTGCGTTTTATTCTTCGCCGTGGTAGTTGCGGCCGAACTTGAGGTCGCTGAGCTTGATGGCGCGGGTCGCGGAATCGAGGAAGGGATTGCCCTCCTCCGGGCTTTCCTCCGGCTCCTCGGGCGCTTCCTCGGCCTCCGGCTCGACCTCCGCCGCCTTCGTGAGGTCGGGGAGCTTGAAGGAATCCATGATGCTCTTTTCGATCTCGCTGACGTCGGCGGCGGGCTTGGCGAGCTCCAGCGGAGCCGCAGGGGCGAGGTCCGCCTCGGGGAGCTCCTCGAGGAGCTTCATTTCACGCTCGTAAAGCTCACGCACGCGGGCGAGGAAGTCCGCGGTCTCGGCCTTGGCGGCGGTCAGGCGGCGCTCCTCCTGCGCGACCTCGTCGCGCAGCGCGCCGATCTTGCGGTTGGCCTCGCTTTCGGCGTTTTCGAGCAGGGACTTTTTCTTCTCCTCCGCCTCGGCGACCATGCTGTCGGCCATCTTCTGCGCGGTCAGCAGCGCGGCGCGCATGGCGTCCTCGGTCGAGCGGTATTCCTCGACCTTGTCCACGAGCACCTTCATCTTCGCCTTGAGCGCGGCGTTTTCCTTGTAAAGCGAGGTATAGTCGTCGGTCAGCTCGTCAAGGAACTCATCGACCATGGCCATGTTATAGCCGCCCATGACGGCCTTGGCGAATGCGTGGTTGGAAACCTCCTGCGGTGTCAGCATCGTGCAGCCCTCCGTCTCTTATAAGTACAGTCCGTTGTTTTCCAGCTCGTCGATCAGGTCGCCCATGATATCGACGTGGTAGGGCGTGATGATGTAGGTGTTGGCCGCGACCTTCTTGATCTTGCCCTCGCCCGCGTAGGCGACGCCGGAGAGGAAGTCGATCAGGCGGCGGGCAATGTCCTTGTTCGTGGATTCGAGATTGAGGACCACCGTGCGCTTTTCCTTCAGGTGGTCGGCGATCTCGCTGGCATTCTCAAAGCGCTCGGGCTTGACGAGCACGACCTTGAGCTGCGTCGTCGCGTGGATGTTGACGACCTTGTTGCGGCGGTCCTCGTCGCGGTCGCGCTCGCGGCGGCTGGGCCGCTCGTCGGCAAAGGCGCCCGTGTCGCGGGAGCCGAGCTCGGCAAAATCGTCTTCGTATTCTTCGTCCTCATCCTCGTAGGGATGCGCCCATTTCTTCAGATCGTCAATGAGTCCCATGGAAAAAACCTCCCTGTATCAAAGCGTATAGTGGCGCGCGCCGAAGATCGCCGTGCCGACGCGCACCATCGTCGCGCCGCAGCGGACGGCGTCCTCATAATCGCCGCTCATGCCCATAGATAATATATCAAGCTTATTATCATACAAACTCGCGTTGATGTCAACATAAAGCGCATGAACTTTTTCAAAGTAGGGCACGCTCCCGTGCTCGCTCTCGGCGACCGGCGGAATGGTCATCAGCCCGCGCAGCACGACGTGGGAGAGGCTCTTGGCCCTTTCGGCGGCGGCGCGGACCTCGGAGACGGCAAAGCCGCTCTTGGCCTCCTCCCCGCCGACGTTGACCTCAAGGAGAATGGGTTGGACGATGCCGAGCTTTTCGGCCTGCCGGTCGATGTCCTCAAGCAGCTCATAGGAGCCGACGGATTCGATGAGCGCGACCTTGCCGACGACCTGCTTCACCTTGTTGCGCTGGAGATGACCGATGAAGTGCAGAGGCGCGCCGTCGTAGGCGTTCTCCGAGAGCTTCTGCGTCATCTCCTGCACGCGGTTCTCGCCGAGCGCGTCGACGCCCGCGGCGATGGCCTCGCGGCAGGCCGCGGCGTCGTTCATCTTGCTCGCGCCGACAAGCGTGATGTCCTCGGGCCTGCGCCCGGCGGAGAGCGCCGCGGCGGCAATGTTTTCCCGTACCTGCTGAATGTTTTCCCGAATGCTCATGTTCATTCGACCACCTTCCCATCGTATAGATCGTTTGCCGAGACGATCGCCTCGTCGCCGGCGCGCAGCGTGTAGAGCTGGCGCAGGCTTTCACTGGTTGTTTCGATGCCGACGGGCCGGACAAGACAGTAATCCTCGCCCTGCCAGAGGACCTCCACCGGCTTGCGGTAGGCGCGCAGCCCCACAAGGCAGTAGACGCCGCTGCTGCCGTCCGCGTCCACGCGGAGGGCATTTTTGGGGATGCGCAGTCCCTCGTAGCGCGCGAGGATCAGCTCAACGTTCTGCGCACGCAGGAGCGTGACATAGGCCAGATGGCTGCCGCCGCGCAGGACGACGATCACGCGGCCGTTCTCCTCACGCCCGATGCGCTCGACGGTGACGTCAAGATCGAAGTCCACGCCGGTCGCGGCGCGCAGGCTGAGGGCCTGTCCCTTTTGCAGCCGCGCGGCGTCTGCGGCGCTCAGCACGGTGACGAAGCGCCACTCCTCGCCGGCGATTAGCCGGCCCACGGTCGAGCTTGCCGCCTCCGGGGCGATGGCGTCGTACTGCGCGACGGTCATATTCTCCAGCGCCGCGGGGGTGAGAACGGCCTCGTAGCCGTCGGCGACGGCGCTGTAGGTGCCAGCAAACGGCGCGCGGATCGTTTGTGTGCCGCCCTCCAGGCGGCCGGAGAGCGTGCTGATCTCGGCATTGAGCGCGTCGATGCGCACATCCAGATCGTCCGTGCCCGCGTAGGCGTATTCGCGCTTGAGAACTGTCGTGCGCAGCTCCTCGCCGGAGGACTCGACGCTCGTCCAGCTCCCTGCGGCAAGGGAAGCGCGCAGTGCAAAGAGGTCCTCGCGGATGTCGCCGTCGAGCTTGAGCGCAGTCTCGGCGTCGCGGGACGCCTCGCGCGCGTAGCGCAGCTGCTCGAGCCGGGACCGGAGCGCGCGGAGCTGACGGTGGTCGTTCAGTGTGCTCTCGCTGCGGTAGACCGTTGCGAGCGTGCCGCCCGCGTTCACGCGTTCACCCTCGGCGCGCTCGAGCTCCAGAAGCGTTTCGCTGCACGCGATCACCTGCTCGTCGCGCGCGAAATAGCCGGTCGCGGCGATGGCGTCCTCGCTGGAGTAGGCGTAGACGAGCGTGGTGGTCTGCGGGTCGACGAAGTAGCGGTAGGCCTGCACGCTAAAGTAGGCGGCCACCGCGAGAAACAGGAAAACAAAGATCAGTTTTGTCGATAGGGATCGGGATCTCATAGGCACCTCGGGAGGCTCAGGTCATTCCTCCCCGGTCTCGTCCGCCTCGTGCAGATCGATGGGGCTCAGCGGCGCGATGGTCGAGATCGCATGCTTGTAGATCATCTGCTGCCGACCCTCGCTCAAAAGAACGACGGTGAAGCTGTCAAAGCCGGTCACGCTGCCGCGCATCTGGAAGCCGTTGACGAGGAACACGGTCAGCGGCACGCCCTGCTTGCGGGCTTTGGTGAGGAAAATGTCCTGAAGATTGGCTGTCTTTTTCATGTTGGATGTACCCTTTCTTTTTATTCGGGCGGCGGTTTTATGGGTGCCGTCCGTATAAAATCAGGATACGCCAAGGTTTGTGAGAATTTCTGTCGAAAATTGTAAAGCGGCGGGAAGATCGCGGGAATTTTTCCGGTAGAACCAGTGAATGTCCCTGTTCCGCCGCAGCCAGGTGAGCTGGCGCTTGGCGTACTGCCGCGAGCGGAGCTTGATCTCGGCGACGGCCTCGTCCTGTGTGCATTCGCCCGCGAGACAGCCCAGACATTCCTTATAGCCGATGGCCTGCATTGCCGTCGCCGTGCGCGGCACGCCGCTCTCGACCAGAGCGCGCACCTCGTCGAACAGACCCTGTGCGACCATTTGGTCCACGCGGAGGTCGATGATGCGCTTCATCTCCTCGCGGTCGGCGTAGGCAAGGCCGAGGTAGACGGGCTCGTAGCGCGGCGGGACGAGCCGGGTGTCGGCGTTGTGCCGCGACATGGTCTTCCCTGTCTCGCGGTAGACCTCGAGTGCGCGGATGACGCGCTTTTTGTCGTTCGGGTGCAGCGCGGCGGCGCTTTCCGGATCAATGGAGCGCAGCTCGGCGAAGAGGGCCTCGCCGCCCTCGTTGTCCCAGCGCCGCTCCAAAAGCCTGCGCGTCTCTCCGCCGGTCGTGCCGGGAGCGTAACCGTGTCCGCGCAGGAGCGCGTCGAGGTACAGCCCCGTGCCGCCAACGAGGATGGGCAGCTTGCCGCGCGCGAGGATGCCGTCCACACATTCGGCGGCGTCTGCGGCGTAGCGCGCCACGGAGTAATCCTCGCGCGGGTCGATCACGCCGACCATGTGGTGCGGCACGTCCCGCGTCTCCGCCTCCGTCGGTGCGGCGGTGCCGATGACCATGCCGCGGTAGAGCTGCATGGAATCGCAGGAGACGACCTCGCCGCCGAGCCTTTCGGCCAGCGCGACGCCGAGTCCGGTCTTTCCGCAGCCGGTCGGGCCGACGATGCAAACTACCTTGGGCGGCATGACGTCTCCTTTCCGCGCTCAGGCGCGCTTGAACATTTTTTCCAGCTCGTATTTGGTGAGCTTGACGGCCACGGGCCGTCCGTGCGGGCAGAATCGGACCTCGCCCGACTGCACCTTATCCACCAGCACGCGAAGCTCGCGCTCGTCGCTTTTCCAGCCGCCCTTGATGGCGGCCTTGCAGGCCATGGTGTGCAGCAGCGCGTCGCGGGCGCTCTCGGGGTCGGCGTGGTGCGTCTCGACGAGGCGGCCTGCAAGGTCCTCAAGACTTGCCGCGGCGTCCTCGGCGGGAATGTCGGCGGGCAGGGCGCGGATCAAAATCGCGCCGTCGCCGAACTCCTCGCAGGCAAAGCCGAACTCGCGCAGCAGCGCGAGCTGTCCGACAAGCGCGGTGTACTCCGCTGCGGCGAACTGCGCGACCACGGGAGTCAGCAGCTCCTGCGACATGATGGGCTCAAGATTTGCCTTGAAGCGGTCGAAATTCACGCGCTCGTGCGCGGCGTGCTTGTCGATGAGCCAGACGGTTTTCTCCGCGTCCTCGCAGACGATGTAGGTGTCGAGCACCTCGCCCGCGATGCGCCACGGTATGACCGGCTCCGGCTCGATCGCCGTCTGCTCCGGCTCGGCGGGCGCGGTCTCGAGCGTGGTCTGCACGGCGAAAACGGGTGCGGCGGGCGCTTCCGGCTTTGCCGCTGCATCGCGCGGCGGCATGAAGGCCGCCTCGACCATCTTCGGAAGGATATGTCCGTCCTCCGACTTTTTCGCCGGGGGAGCCGGTGTGCGGCGGACGAAGTCGCTGACGCTCACGCGTCCGCCCAGCTCGCTCGAGGCGGACGTGACGGCGATGAACGGCGCGTTCCTTTTGGGCGGCTCCGGCCTTTTGACCTCGTTCTGCGCACGCCACTCCTGCGCCGTCATGCTGCGGTAAAACTCCTGCGGCTTGGGAGCCTGCGCGGCCGGTCTCGGCGATGTGTGCAGCGGCTCGGGCGCGCCGTCGCGGTCGAGAGCGTCGGACGCGGCGTGGTACACAAGGTCGAAGACCTGCTTTTCATTGAGGAATTTCACGACCGTCTTGGCGGGGTGGACGTTCACGTCCACCATGTCCGCCGGCAGCGTGACGTTCAGCACGCAGCCGGGGAATTTGCCCTTCATCAGGCGGTTTGCGTAGGCTTCCTCCACCGCGGCGGTGAGGAGCTGGGACTTGATGAAGCGGCCGTTGACGAAAAAGGTCTGCATCCCTCGCGTGCCGCGGCCCGCGAGGGGCTTGGTCACAAAGCCGTCAACGGCGAGCAGACCGTCGCGCCCGTGGACCTCGACCAGCGCGAGGGCAAAATCGCGGCCCAGCGCGGCGTAGACGGCGCTGAGGGGCTTGCCGTCGCCCGGGGTGTGCAGTTCCTCCCTGCCGTCCTTGATGAGACGGAAGGAAATATCGGGGTGCGAGAGCGCGATGTGCGCGGCAAGGCCCGCGATGGCGGTCGCCTCGGCGCGGTCCTGCTTCATGAACTTCAGACGCGCGGGCGTGTTGTAAAAAAGGTCGCGCACGATGATGCTCGTGCCCTCGGGACAGCCCGCGGGCTCGACGGAGAGCGGCTTGCCGCCGTCAAGATGCAGCGTCGCGCCGCTCGCGGCGCCCGTCTGACGCGAGAAAATATCCAGGTGAGAAACGGACGCGATGGCGGCGAGCGCTTCGCCGCGGAAGCCGAGGGTGCCGATGGCGGCCAGATCGGCGGCGGTGCGGAGCTTGCTTGTCGCGTGGCGCAGAAAGGCGGTGGGCAGCTCGTCGGGCGCGATGCCGCAGCCGTCGTCCGTGACGCGCAGATAGGTCAGCCCGCCGTTTTGCAGCTCGACGGTGACGTTCCTCGCGCCCGCGTCGATGGCGTTTTCCAAAAGCTCCTTCACAACGCTCGCGGGACGCTCGACGACCTCGCCGGCGGCAATGAGATTGGCGATATGGGGGGATAGCTGTTCGATGTGCGGCATGGTATTCTCCTTATCCGACGATGGCCCAGAGAGCCAGCGCGTTGACGGTCGCGTGGAGCAGGATGGACGTCCAGAGCGTGCCGGAGTGGTCGAACGCCCACGCGAAGACGAGGCCGGGCACGAGGTATTGCAGCATGAGGATGAGATAGCTCCAGTCCCACGAGGAGAGAGCGAAGGTCCACACGTGCATGAACGCGAAGAGCACGCAGGAGATGACGTAGGCGGCGACGCGGCTCTTTTCCTTCAGGCAGCCGAACACGAGGCCGCGGAAAAGGACCTCCTCGACAAAGGGGGCGAGAAAGACGATGATGAGCGCCGTCAGGCGCGGCGCGGCGTTGATGGACGCGGCGATGGTCATGTCGTTGAGGTTGGTGCGGCTGTTGAAGAGCACGTTCGCCACGCGGTAGAAGAGCTCGTTCGCGCCGTAAAAGACCAGAAGGCCCATGCAGAACGTCGTCATCGCGCGGCTCACGCCGCCGAGGAAGCGGCTCGTCGTGTGCGCGAGGAACGAGTGAAAGAGCAGCAGCACGATGGCGAAGAGCACATAGTAGTAGATGATGTTCGCCAGCGAGTCGCTGATCTTCGTGTCGAGCAGGACCTCGACAATGCCAAAGAGCTTGTTGGCCAGCAGCGGCAGCACGAGCAGATAAACGATAAAGAAAATCGTCCCCGCGACGCGCTCGGTCTGGTTCATGTGGGAGGTAGCGGCTTTTTTTGCCATGTGGATGGACCCTTTCTGTCTGTTTCGGGGTTAGTTCGGGAGCTTCTTTTTCAGGTCGTAGAGCAGCTGCATCGCCTCGATGGGCGACATGGTGTCCGGCTGGGCGCGGCGCAGCGCGTCAAGCACCTCGGCTTCGCCGATGGCGTCAAGGCTCACCTGCTCGCGCTCCTCGCGCGGCGGGATATAGCTGCCGCCGGCTTCCAGCTCCTCCAGTATTTTCTTCGCGCGGGAGACGACCTCCTTCGGCAGTCCCGCGAGCTTAGCGACCTCGATGCCGTAGCTGCGGTCGGCTCCGCCGGGAATGATCTTGCGGAGGAATACAAGGTCCTCCCCACGCTTTTTGATGGCGATGTTGTAGTTTTTCACGCCCGCGAGCGTGCCTTCCAGCTCGGTGAGTTCGTGGTAGTGGGTGGCGAAGAGCGTTTTTGCGCCGAGCCTTTTGCGGTCGGCGCAGAACTCGAGCACCGCGCGGGCGATGCTCATGCCGTCGAAGGTCGAGGTGCCGCGGCCGATCTCGTCTAAGATCAGCAGCGAGTGTGCCGTCGCCTGCCGCAGGATTTCCGCGACCTCGCTCATTTCGACCATGAAGGTGGACTGGCCGCCGGCCAGGTCGTCGCTCGCGCCAATGCGGGTAAAGATGCGGTCCACCACACCGATGCGGGCGGCGCGGGCGGGAACGAACGAGCCGATCTGCGCCATGAGCGTGATGAGCGCGACCTGACGCATATAGGTGGATTTACCTGCCATGTTGGGGCCCGTAATGATGGCGACGCGGTTTTCCTTTTCGCCCATATAGGTGTCGTTCGGCACAAAGAGAACGTCCTTCAGCACGCGCTCGACGACCGGATGGCGTCCGTCGTGGATCTCGATCACGCCGGAATCGTCCACCACCGGGCAGCAGTAGTTGTTCTTGACCGCGACGACGGCAAGCGACGCGAGCGTGTCAAGCTCCGCGACCGCGGCGGCGGTCTTCTGGATGCGCTCGGCGCTCGCGCAGATCTCGTCGCGCAGGGCGGAGAAGATCTCGTATTCGAGCGCGTTGTCGCGCTCCCCCGCGGTCAGGATCTCCTGCTCCAGGTCCTTGAGCTCCTGTGTGATGTAGCGCTCGCCGTTAACGAGCGTCTGCTTGCGGATGTAGGTGTCGGGCACCTGATCCTTGAAGGAATTGGAGACCTCGATGTAGTAGCCGAAGACCTTGTTGTAGCCGATCTTCAGCGTGCGGATGCCCGTGCGCTCCTTCTCCTGCGTTTCGATGGAGGCCAGCAGCCCCTTGCCGCCGGATAGAATGTCGTGCAGGCGGTCGACCTCGGCGTTGAAGCCCTTGCGGATGAAGCCGCCCTCGCGCACGGAGAACGGCGGCTCGTCCACGATGGTCTCGGCGATGCGCGCAGCGATGTCCGCGAGCGGGTCAAGCTCCTGCGAAAGCTCGCCGAGCCGGCCCGTGGTGAAGTGCGCGAGCTGCTCGCGCACGGCGGCGAGCTGCTCGATGGAATTACGCAGCGAGACGAGGTCGCGCCCGCCCGCCGTGCCGTAGACGATGCGGCCGATGAGCCGCTCCATGTCGCTGATGCCGGAGAGGGCGAGGACCAGCTCCTCGCGCGCCATTGTGTCGTTCACCAGCGCGCCGACGGCGTTTGAGCGGCGTGTGATGGCAGCGACCTCGCGCAGGGGACGCTCCAGCCAGGAACGCAGACAGCGCGCGCCCATGGCGGTTTTCGTTTTGTCAAGTACCCAAAGCAGACTCCCGCGCTTTTCCTTGCCGCGGATGGTCTCCGTCAGCTCCAGGTTGCGGCGGGCGGAGAGATCCAGCTCCATGAAGCGGCCCTGCTCGTAGTATTCAAGATCGCTGATGTAGGATAGGTCGCTCTTCTGCGTTTCGTGCAGGTAGCTCAGAAGGCCGCCGAGCGCGAGCGCCGCGGCGGGGTTATTGCGCGGGAGCGCGGCGCAGGCGTCCTCGCCGTACTGCGCGAGCACAGCTTTTTCCGCCGCCTTCAAGTCGAAGCGCGCGTCGCCGCGCTCCACGCGGCAGGAGAGTCTGTCGGCAAGCAGGACTTTCAGCTCCTCGTCCGCATACGCGCCCGCGCTCAGCACCGCTTCGGCGGGCGTGAAGCGCGCAAGCTCATTGCACAGATGCTCCGCACGGTCCGCGCCGGAAAAGGCGGTGACATGCGTGTGGCCTGTGGACATATCGCAGAACGCGACGCCCGCGTTCTGCTCGTCGAGGAACACGCCGCACAGGAAGTTGCCGCGCCGGTCGTCCAGACACGCGCTGTCGATCACCGTGCCGGGAGTGACGACGCGGATGATGTCGCGCTTGACGAGTCCCTTGGCGAGCGCGGGGTCCTCGGTCTGCTCACAGATGGCGACCTTGTAGCCCTTGGCGATGAGCCGCGCGATGTAGCCGTCGCTCGAATGGTACGGGATGCCGCACATCGGCGTCTGCTCCTCGGCGGACTTGCCGCGGTCGCGCGTGGTGAGAACGAGATCCAGCTCGCGCGCGGCGAGCTTTGCGTCCTCGTTGAACATCTCGTAGAAGTCGCCGAGACGGAAAAAGAGGATGGAATCCTTATTCTGCTCCTTGATCTCAAGATATTGGCGCATCATCGGCGTGAGGTCTGCCATGTTCGTTGCTCACTTTCTAAAAAATCAGATCGTAAAGGTCGTTCCGGTCGCCATGTAGGCGAGGCGGTCGCCCAGCGTTTCGTGCAGCCAGGCGTAAGCGTCGTCGCCGGTGCAGTGGCCGGTGACGTAGCGCGTCGCCTTCCGCGCGCACAGGCGCTCGCCCACCGCGTCCACAAGGGCTCTCGGCTCGCTCTGACCGAGCGAGGGATTGTAGAGATGGAAGCCCGCGAACACATAGTCCGGCGCACGGCCCAGAATGTCCTCTGCGCGGTTGATGATGTTGATGATGCCGCTGTGGGCGCAGCCAGCGAAGAGGACGGTTTTGCCGTGCTCCGTCACCAGCAGGTCCTGCTCGTGGCGGAAGGCGTCGCGGGGATAGTCCCCGCCGACCTTTTCGCGCAGCGTGGCGTTTGCCTCGCTCAGGAGCTCGTGCGTCCGGATGCCGGAGAAGAGCGTCAGCTCCTCGTCGAGCTTTGTCACACCCTCGGCCATCACGAAGCGGTCAGCATACTCGTGCAGCTTGGGATCGAGACCGATGAAGGCGCATTTCGTCGGCGTCACGACATAGTAATCACCGAAGGCCTCCTTCTGAAGATAGACCTTCGCGGTGCGGTTGCCCCGCAGGAAGGTCAGCAGGCCGCCGCAGTGGTCGTTGTGCGCGTGGGAGAGAAAGGCGATATCGACCTGTGCGAGGTCGATGCCGAGCGCCTTGGCGTTTTCCCAGAAAGCGTCACTCGCGCCGGAGTCGAAGAGAATTTTATGCTTTGCTGTTTCAATGTAGAGCGAAAGCCCGTGCTCGCAGCGGAGCGCATCGCAGGTGGTTTTATTTTCCAGTAAGGTGGTGATTTTCATATCGTTTCCTCCGCGGCTCCGTAGAGCGCCCAGGTGTTGCTGCCCGAAATTTTTGCTGTGGTGAACGTTCCGATAAGACTCTTGTCGCCCTTCATGCGCACGAGGCGGTTGCCCTCGGTGCGCGCGGAGAGCGGCCAGTCCGCGTCGTCGCTCTCGCCCTCGACCAGCACGCGCACGGTCCTGCCGATGTAGGCGGCGTGCTTCTCCGCGCTGATGGCGTTCTGGGCGTTGCAGAGCGCGTCGAACCACTTCTGCTTTTCCTCGCGCGGCGTGGGATCGTCCAGCTTTGCGGCGGGCGTGCCCGGGCGGGGGGAGAAGATAAACGTAAAGAGCGCGTCGAAATGGACTTCATTGATCAGACTTACGGTGTCCATCGCTTCCGCCTCGGTCTCGCCGGGGAAGCCGATGATGATGTCGCTCGTGAGCACGAGGTCGGGCATGACCCTGCGGGCATAGCGGATCAGCTCAAGGTAGCCCGCGCGGGTATAGGGGCGGTTCATCGCGCGCAGCACGCGGTCATTGCCGCTTTGGACGGGCAGGTGCAGCTGATGCGTCACATGGCGGCTCGCCGCCATCGTGTCGAAGAGCTTGGACGTCGCGTCCTTGGGCTGGCTGGACATGAAGCGCACCCAGTAGTCGCCGTCGATCCGGTCGATCTCTGCGAGAAGGTCGGCAAAATCATAGCCCGTGCCGAGATCCTTGCCGTAGCTGTTGACGTTCTGACCGAGCAGCGTGATCTCTTTATAGCCCGCCGCGACCAGCTCGCGGACCTCGCGCACGATCTGCTCCGGCTCGCGGCTGCGTTCGCGGCCGCGGACGTAGGGCACGATGCAGTACGAGCAGAAGTTGTTGCAGCCGTACATGATGCTCACCCACGCGCTCACGCCGCCGACGCGGTAGACGGGGATGTCCTCTGCGATGCGGCCCGGCTCGTCGTCGATGGAAAAGACGCGGCCGCGCTCGGTGTAGGCGCGGTACAAGAGCTCGGGGAAGCGCCACTCGGCCTGCGGACCGAGCACGAGATCGACGTGGCGGTAGCTGGTTTTCACCTTTTCCGCCACGCGCGGCTGCTGTGCCATGCACCCGCACAGGCAGATGATCTGGTCGGGATTCGCCGCCTTGGTGTGCGTGAGCTGGCCGAGCATCCCGTAAACGGTTTTCTCCGCGTTTTCGCGGATGGCGCAGGTGTTCATCAGCACGATGTCGGCGCGCTTCGTGTCGTCGGTGAACTCGCAGCCCATCTCGCGCAGCATTCCCATCAGCCGCTCGCCGTCCGCCACGTTCTGCTGGCAGCCGTAGGTGTGGACGTAGGCCAGCGGCTTCGTCGTGCGCTGCTCGTGCAGCGCGCGCACCTTATCCATATATTCCTTTTGCCGCGCCGTTTCCTCGGCGCTGACCAATACCTTTTCTCGTTCCAAGGGGTTATCCTCCCGGTTGATATACTTTAACTAATAAATTATAACACGGAGCGCGCGCCCTGACAAGATGAAGCGAAAATTTTGTCGTGCCGGCGCGATGGGCGTTTTGCTGCATTTTTCGGAAACCGCGGAGATTTTTACACAAAGTTTGTGCGTCCCGCCCTTGCAATCGCGGCACGGGCATATTATAATCTTTTATTAAAGATATCTATTATTTTTGTAAAGAAAGAAGGGCCTGTCTATGAACCTCTGGCATGATGTTGCGCCCCACCGCGTGCGCCCCGAGGACTTCCTCGCCGTCATCGAGATCGAAAAGGGCAGCAAGAACAAATACGAAATGGATAAGGAGACCGGCGCTCTGCGCCTCGACCGTATCCTTTATACCTCCACACACTATCCGGCGAACTACGGCTTCATCCCCCGCACCTGGGCGGACGACGGTGACCCGCTGGACGTGCTGGTGCTCTGCTCGGAGTGCATCCGTCCGCTGAGCCTCGTTGAGTGCTACCCCATCGGCGTCATCACGATGGAGGACGGCGGCTCGCTCGACGAGAAGATCATTGCCATTCCCTTCCAGGACCCGACCTACAACACCTATCAGGACATTTCCGAGCTGCCCGACCACGTCGCCAGCGAGATCAAGCACTTCTTCCGCGTCTATAAAAGCCTTGAGGGCAAGGAGACTGTGGTGAGCGACGTGCTCGGCCGCGACGAGGCCGTGAAGATCATCATCAAGTGCCAGAACGCCTACATCGAGAAATACTGCCGCTGAAAGCGGAACAGAAAAAAGAAGGCCTCTTGAAAAGAGACCTTCTTTTCTTATGCTTCGGGAAGAGAATCGTCCTCGTCGATCCACTGCTGCACGGGCACGACCTCAAACTCCGTCTCCGTGCGACGGATGACCACCTTTTCCAGCCCCGCGTTGATGATCTGGCGGCGGCACATGGCACAGCTCGTCGCGTCGTGCAGCAGCTCGCCCGTACGCGCGTCGCGGCCCACAAGATAGATGGTGCCGCCGACCATGTCGCGCCGGGACGCCGAGATGATGGCGTTCGCCTCGGCGTGGACGCTGCGGCAGAGCTCGTAGCGCTCGCCGCGCGGGACCTGCAGCTCCTCGCGTGTGCAGAAGCCGAGATCGACGCAGTTTTTCCGCCCGCGGGGCGCGCCGTTGTAGCCGGTGGAAATGATCTCATCGTTCTTGACGATGATGGCGCCGTAGACCCGCCGTAGGCAGGTCGCGCGCTCGAGCACCGTTTCGGCAATGTCGAGGTAATAGTTTTCCTTGCTGATGCGCGGCATGGCTGATCCTCCTTGTAATTTTTTCTAAAAATATTGCTGAATGTTATCAAAACTCGTGCCTGCACCGTGGGCAGCGTCCGTAATCAAAGTCGATGACCGCCCCGCAGACGGGACATTGCTTCTGCGCGAGCCCGTCCGACGGCGCTTCCGGTTGGAACAGTTCGAGCTTTCCGCACGTAGGACAGGAATAGATGTCGACCTCCATTCCGCCCGCAAGGGCGAAGGTCAGGTCCGAAAGGAACAGGTCGGGGCGGCGCTGGAACTTGTCGCGTCCGATAAATCGCATTCCCGCGCCGCAGCGCTTGCAGCTGAGCGGTCGTTTATCCGTCCTCTTAGATTCCTTGTAGATCAAAGGCTGGCGTATACTCCTCTTTCGCGCTGGAAAGCTCCTGACAGAAGCCGTCCGTGATGCCGCAGTCGGTCATGTACCGCACCGCCGCGCGGTACTCCGCGTGGTTCAATCGCCGCGCGAGCGCTCCGCTCGCGCCGGGCTGCGGTGTGTACTGGCTCATAAGGGAAAAAAGCACCGTGTGCGGCGGGAAGTGCGCGGACACATAGTCGATGACCGCCTTGGTGTTCTCGAGCTGGCCGGGCAGGACGAGGTGGCGGATGATGACGCCGGACTTCATTAAGCCGTCCTCTCCGATCACATACGGCCCCACCTGCCGCAGCATCTCGTCGATGGCCGCGGCGGCGACGGGAAAGTAATCGCCCGCGCAGCTCAGCTCCCGCGCGGGCCTTTCCAGCGCGTACTTGAGGTCGGGCAGATAGATCTGCACCCTGCCCTCCAGCGTTTTGAGTGTTTCCACGCGCTCATAGCCGCCGCTGTTCCACACCACCGGCACGGGCAGCGGATCTTCCAGAGCCTCCAGCACCCAAGGCGTGAAGTGCGTGGGCGAAACCAGGTCGATGCAGTGTGCGCCCTGCGCGATGAGCTCGAAGAAAATCTCCCGCAGCCGTGCGGGGGAAAGGACCTTGCCGAAATTCTCGTGGCTGATCTTACCGTTCTGGCAGAACACGCAGCCGAGATTGCAGCCGGAGAAGAAGACGCAGCCCGCGCCGTTCGTGCCGCTGAGCACCGGCTCCTCCCATTGGTGGAGCATGGCCTTTGCCGCTACGATGCCTGCGGGCATGGCGCAGACTCCCCCGCCGCGCGTCTTCGTGCGCTCCGCGCCGCAGCGGCGCGGACAGATATTGCAGAGCATCAGTCGCCCGTCCCCTGTCCGTTGAAGTCGGGGCCGAGGTCGCCGGCCATCCAATGGCGGCGGCACAGACCGATATACTGGTCGTTTGCGCCGAGCACGACCTGCTCGCCCTCCTTGAGGACCTTGCCGTTCGCGTCGAAGCGGGCGTTGAACGCCGCCTTCTTGCCGCACCAGCAGATCGTTTTGACCTCCTCGAGCTTGTCCGCCATCACGAGCAGCTCATAGCTGCCGGGAAACAGCTCGCCGCGGAAGTCCGCGCGCAGACCGTAGCACATCACGGGGATGCCGCAGTCGTCCACCAGATGGACGAGATACATGACCTCCTCGCGCGTGAGGAACTGCGCCTCGTCAACGATGATGCAGGCGTTCTTCTTCAGCTCGTCCTCCCTCATCTCGCGCATTTCGTGGAAGTAGACGCAGGGGAACTCCAGCCCGATGCGTGAGTGGACCATGTGGTCGCCGTCGCGCGTGTCGAGCTGCGGCTTGACGAGCAGCGTCTGCTGCCCGCGCTCCTCATAGTTGAAGCGCGCCATAAGCGCGTTCGCGGTCTTGCTCGAGCCCATCGCGCCGTACTTAAAGTAAAGCTGTGCCATGATCGGTTCCTCCCTGTTGTGCGGCGAGCCATCGGACCGCCGTGTCGAAGTAGTATCGGAATGCCGAGGGGATCGCTGCCGCTTGCAGCGCCGCGCCGTCCGCCCAGAGAAATTCATTGTTCTCGCCCTCTGCCGCGGCAAGATAGCCGTGCATATCCCATTCCACATGGGAAAAAATATGCTTTGCTGCACCGACCGGCGTGAGCGTCCGCGCCGTAAGCCCCCATTGCGCGAGCGTGATGGCCGCCCCGGCCTCGTCAAGATTCCCGGGGACATTCGGAAGCTCCCACAGTCCCGCGAGCAGCCCCTTGGCGGGACGCTTGCGCAGGGCGAGCCTGCCGTCCCGCACGAGCAGGAACACAGTCCGCTCCTCGACCCTGCGCGGTTTTTTCGCCGCGCGCACGGGGAGCACATCGGTCATGCCGTTTTGGTACGCCGCGCAGAAGGCGCGGGCGGGGCATTTTTCGCACAGCGGCGCGCCGTTCGGCAGGCAAACCGTCGCGCCGAGATCCATCATCGCCTGGTTCCATTCGCCGGGACGCTCGCAGTCAATGCTTTCGGTGAGCATGGCGCGAAAACGCCTGCGCACCCTGGCGTCCATGATGTCCTCCGCGATGCCGCCGACCCGGGCGGCGACGCGCAGGAGATTGCCGTCCACCGCAGGCTCCGGCTCACCGAAGGCGATGGAGGCGATGGCGCTCGCCGTATAGTCGCCGACGCCGGGAAGGCGCAGAAGCTCCTCGCGCGTGCGGGGAAATTCCCCGCCGCAGTCGTTTACGAGAACCTGCGCCGCACGGTGCAGGTTCCGTGCGCGGGAGTAGTAGCCCAGACCCTCCCAGAGCTTGAAAAGCCGCTCCTCGCCCACTGCCGCGAGCGCGTACACGTCGGGCAGCTCTGCCATAAAGCGGGCATAGTATTCCAGCACCGCCTGCACGCGCGTCTGCTGCAGCATGATCTCCGACACCCAGATGCGGTAAGGGTCGCGGATGCCGCGCCACGGCAGGACGCGCTTGTGGATATCGTACCACGTCAGCAGCGGCGCGGTGAGGGCGTTGAGTCGTTCCTGTTCGTTCATGCTTCTCCTATCGGTCAAAAGCGTGCGGCGAAGCCGCAGCGGCGGCAGAGCTCCTCGCTCGGGCAGCGGCGCGAAAAGCCCTCGCGCAGCGCGCACGCGCGTTCGCTTTGCAGAATTTCCGCAAGCGGCTGCGTGAACAGATTCCCCAGCGCGATGTCGCCCTCGTAATCGAGACAGCACGGCACTGCCGTGCCGTCGGCGAGCACGCCGAGCTGGTCGCGCAGACCGTAGCAGAACTGTGTGCCGCGCTCCTGCGCGCTAAGGTCGGGCCAGTCGAATTTTTTTGCGCGCTCAAGGTACAAATTGTCCCGCAGGCGGAAGCTGCCGCCGCGCGGCTCGGGCCACTCGCCCGGACATTTTTCGTGAAGAAAGGCTTCGATCGCGCCATTGCGCGTCTCCGCGCCGCCCTCATTCCACAGCCGCAGCGCGACGATGACGCCCTGCGCGGCGGCGCGGGCGGCAAAGCTCCAGACCTCCTCCAGATACTGCCGCTCGCGCTCCTGTGCGCCGTCGTTCCCTTCAAAGCTGTGGAGCGAGACGCTGACCTTGTGGAGCGTGGGGGCTGCGAGCAGCGTCTCCGTCTGCCGCGCGAGGAGGGTGCCGTTCGTCGTGATGCAGACCTTCCTCTCCCGCGCCGCAGCGAGGGCGAGCAGTTCCGCAAGCTGCGGGTGGCCCAGCGGCTCGCCCATCACATGCAGATACACATATTCTACCTGCCCCGTGAGGCGCTCGAGCACGAAGTCGAACTCGGCGGGCGTCATCGTGCGCGGCGCTCGCTTTGTGCCGGGACAGAACGAGCAGCGCAGGTTGCAGCGGTTCGTGATCTCAATGTACGCTTTTTTCAGCATCCGCGCCCGTCCTCCCTTTATTTTTCTCAGTATAGCACAACGCCGCGCCCTTGCCAATACGGTATTTTTCTGTTACAATGGCGGCACCCGAGCAAAGGAGTCTTTCCCATGAAGATCACATTCATCGCCCACAGCGCGTTTCTCGTTGAGTGGGACAAGTTTTATACGCTGTTCGACTACGTTTATGAGCCGGACTACACCGGCACGCTGCCGCCGCTCGATCCCCAAAAGCCGCTGCTGGTCTTTTCCAGCCACAGCCATGAGGACCATTTTGACGGGAAGGTGTTCGGCCTGCTGGAGCAATATCCGCTCACGCAGTTTTTTGTCTCGCGCGACACGCGCCTGACCGAGCGCCGCCGCAAGTGGCTGGGCATCTCCGACGAGGCCTTTGCCCGCACGACCGTTCTGCGGCCCGACAGCATTCTGCTCACGGAGGCCGCCGGCGAGGAGCTGAGCGTCCGCGCCATCAAGTCCACCGACATCGGCAACGCCTATCTGCTCCGCGCCGAGGGCAAAATGGTCTACCACGGCGGCGACCTGAACTGGTGGCATTGGGAGAGCGAGGGCAAGGCCTACTGCAATAATATGGCCGTCCACTACAAGGCCGCCATAGAAAAGCTCGCCTCCGCCGTGCGCGACGAGGCGGCGGACAACGGCATCGCGCCCGCGATCACGGCGGCGATGGCGCCGCTCGATCCGCGTCTGGGCGAGGAGGCCGAGGGGCTCGGGCTGGAGTGGCTGCTGAAGAACGTCGAGGTCCTCCATGCCTTCCCCATGCACCTGTGGAAAAGGTTCGAGACCATCGACCGCTTCCGTGCGGCATATCCCGCGCTCGCCGCGCGCGTCGTGCGCATCACGGCGGACGGAGAGAGCTTTGAGGTCTGAGCGATACAAAAAAACGGAACGGTAAGCACCGCTTACCGTTCCGTTTTATCTTCAAGCTGTCAGCAGATAGCTGCCCGAGGCGGGCGCTTCGCTGAGAATTGGCACCAGCTCGGCGTCATACGGCTCCAGAGCCGCGGTGAGCGCGGGAAGCTGCTCCGCCGTCGTTTCCACATAGATGCGGTCGAAGACCGCGGCAAGCGCGGCGAGGTCCTGCCCCGCCGTCTCGTTTCCGCCGGCGAGCACGGTCGCCGCGTCGAGCTGCACAGAAAGGCGGACGCCGTATGCCTCCGTCCCGCTGCGAAGCTCCTCCGCGAGCTGCGCGAGCGCGGCGCTCTTGGAGAGTGTGCGCGCGGATTCGTCGATGTTGTTGAGCCGCCCGCGGGTGGGATAGCCGAACTCGTCAAAAAGCAGCTCGTCAAAGCCAAGCTCCGCGCATTCGCGCGCGACGGAGACGATGTACTGCCGCGCGGCGCTTTTTTCCGGCGCCAAATAAAAGGTGCTGTCGGGATCGTACCAGATGTAGCCGGCGTAGTTGAGCTGCAGCACACCGGCGTCGGCCATGTGGGCAAAGGAATAAAGGCTGTCGTGCGTGGCGTTGATGCGGGCGATGGTGTAGACCTCGCTCCCGGTCAGCGCCGCAATGACGGCATTCGCGCCGCTGCCGCCCTTGACGGCATTGACGTCGATGGCTTCCTGCAGGGCGGAGTCATACAGCAGCTCGCCCCGCGCGTTTTTCATGCGCAGCGCGACGGCGTTTGCGCCCTCGGGGACTGCGGCAAGAGCCGCGTCCGCGTTGCCGCGCAGCACGCTCTCACTCAGCTCGGCGCCGTGAAGCTCCGTAAGCTCCGGCTTGGCCGGCGGCTCGGGCTCGTCGATGATGACGTCGGGGCTATCGTCGGGAGCATCCGGCGTCCGGCTCGCGCCGTCGGGCGCGGAGGGGTCGGACGGCTCCTCGGTCTGCTTCCACGGCAGGTCAAAGCGGATGCTGCCATCGGAGCCGTACACCGCGTAGCGCTGCAGGACCAGAAAGCCGACCGCCGCGAGCAGGATCAGGCACAGCAGAACGATCAGAACGATCCGTCCCGCACCGCCCCTGCCGTGGTAGCTGCGGTATCCCTTTGTCGATGGCATCCGTCTCACCTGCCTTTCAAGCTGTACGGACATTTTACAAGCATGGAAAAAGAAAATCAACAGAAATTCGTAAATTCCTGTTGATTTTCGTCGAATTTTCCGGTTTCAGCCCTCGATGGCGTCCAGCAGACCGACGCGGCGCTCGTGGCGGCCGCCCTCGAATTCGGTGGAGAGGAAGACCTCAACGATGCGCTCGGCCATATTTTTGCCGATCATGCCGGCGCCCATGGCGAGCATATTGGCGTTGTTGTGGCGGCGGGTCATCTCCGCGCTCAGCGGCTCGCTGCACAGCGCGCAGCGGATGCCCCTGACCTTGTTGGCGGCGATGGAAATGCCGATGCCGGTGGTGCAGATGACGATGCCGCGCTCGCACTCGCCGCTCTGGACCTTGCGGGCCGCGGCCTCGCCGAAGATGGGATAGTCACAGCTGTCGGTGGAATAGGTGCCGCAGTCCACGACCTCGTGGCCCTTGGACTCCAGATATGCCTTAATGTGCTCCTTGAGGGCGTAGCCGCCGTGATCGCAGCCGAGAGAAATTTTCATCGTTCGTTCTCCTATCGTTAAATTTTGTGGAAAATGGGCTTTTTCCGGTCGTAGGTCGCAAAGTAGCGCAGGCCGCAGTCCTTGAGCAGCTCCTGCCGCTCCTCCATCGCGCAGGAGATGTACTCCGGCGTGTGGGCGTCGCTGCCGAGCGTGATCAGCTCGCCGCCCAGCTCGTGATAGAGCCTGAGCCATTTGCCGTCCGGCAGGGGGAGATGGCCGCGGTTGGTGTTGCACTCGATGCCGAGCCCCTTTTCGATGGCGCGGCGCATCACATGGCGCAGCTGCTCCTCGTAGCGGTCGAAATCCAACTCCACGCCGCGCAGCTCCTTCGCCCAGCGCAGCGGGAGGGTGATGTGTCCGAGGACCTGAAAGCGGCCCCAGTCGATCAGCTTTTCCATCTCCTCAAAGTAGCTCTCGCAGGCAGCGTACCACACCGCGGGATCGGTGCTCGTGATCCAGGTGAGGTCGTTGACCTCGCCCGAGGCCGTGCGGTAGCAGTGGACCGAGCCGATGGTGAAGTCCAGCGGCGGCGCGTCGTCCAGAAAGCTGTCTGCCACGTCGGGAGCAAAGGAGCATTCGCCCAGCTCCGCGCCCATGTGCAGCTTGATGCGGCCGCCGACGGCCTCCTGCGCCTCACGGAACTGCGCGAGCATGGGAGCCCAGTCGTAGCTGTGCTTTTCTCTGGGCGGCTCATTCCAGCGGTCCCACGGCAGGGGCTCGATGTGGTCGGTGAAACACAGGTCGTCTACACCCAGCCGCACCGCGGCCTCCGCCATCTCGCGCATGGTGTTGTGCCCGTCGGGCGAGACGGTGGAATGGCAATGGTAATCGGTGATAAAATGTCCGTTTCTCATAGCTTGAATTTCCCGAAGAAGCTCTTGCGCTGCTCATAGTTGCTCTCGCCGAGCGTGTCGCTGAACTTGCGCAGCGCCTCCTTCTGCTCGCGGTTGAGGTTGCGCGGGGTCTCGATGTAAACGGTCACGTACTGGTCGCCGCGCGCGCGGCCGTTCAGGCCGGGGATGCCCTTGCCCTTGAGACGGAAGGTCGTGCCGCTCTGCGTGCCCTCGGGGATGGAATACTTCACCTTGCCGTCGATGGTCGGGATCTCCAGCTCCGCGCCGAGCACCGCCTGCGTGAAGGTGATGGGCGCCTCGCACAGCACGCTCGTGCCCTCGCGGCGGAAGATCTCGTGCGGACGCACGGCGATGACGATCAGCAGATCGCCCGCCGGGCCGCCGTTCCTGCCGGCGTTGCCCTGCCCGCGCAGGGAGATGGTCTGCCCGTTGTCAATGCCCGCGGGGATGGTGACCTTGAGCGTCTTGCGGCGGCGGAGCTGGCCGCTGCCGTGACAGGCCTTGCAGGGCTGGTGGATGATCCTGCCCTTGCCGCCGCAGCGCCCGCAGGGCGCGGAGGTGGACATGAAACCGAGCGGCGTCTGGCGGCGCTGCTGCACCATGCCGGTGCCGCGGCAGTCGGGACAGACCTCGGCGGTCGTGCCCTTTTCGCAGCCGGTGCCGCGGCAGGTGTCGCACTGCTCGACGCGCTCGATGCTGATCTCCTTTTCGCAGCCGAAGGCAGCCTCCTCAAAGCTGATGGTGACGCTCGTGCGCAGGCTCTCACCGCGCTGCGGCGCGTTGGGATTCGCCCGTGTGCCGCCGAAGCCGCCGCCGAAAAAGCTGCCGAAGATGTCGCCGAGGTCGCCGAAGTCGAAGCCGCCCGCGCCGTAGGCTCCGCCGCCCGCACCCGCGCCGTAGTTCGGGTCTACGCCGGCAAAGCCGAACTGGTCGTAGCGCGCCTTCTTCTCGGGATCGGAGAGCACCTCGTTGGCCTCGTTGACCTCCTTGAACTTCTCCTCGGCTTCCTTGTCGCCGGGGTTCATGTCGGGGTGGTACTTGCGCGCCAGCTTTTTGTATGCTTTTTTGATCTCTTCCTCGGAAGCGCCCTTGGAGACGCCGAGGACCTCATAATAGTCTCTTTTATTCTCAGCCATAGACTATGCTCCTAAAAACGCCGCAATCGGGGGCAGTAGAATACTGTCCCCGCTGCGTTGGTTGGTCTATTTTACTTCTTGTTCTCGTCGTCGTCAACCACCTTGTAGTCGGCGTCGTAATACTGCTGACCGTCGGGGCCGGTCTGAGCGCCGCCCTGAGCGCCGCCCATGTCGGGGCCTGCGCCCTGCGCGCCCTGCGGGTTGGCCTGCTGGTAGAGCTTCTCGCTCATCGCGTAGAAGAGCTGCGTGAGGTCCTCGGTCGCGGCCTTGATGGCGTCGGTGTCGTCGCCCTTGAGGGTCTCCTTGAGCTTGTCGATGCCCGCCTGGACCTTGCTCTTCTCGTCCGCGGGGATCTTGTCGCCCACCTCGCCGAGGGTCTTCTCGCTCTGGTAGACCATCTGGTCGGCCTGATTGCGGACCTCGACCCTCTCCTTGACCTTGGCGTCCTCGGCGGCATACTGCTCCGCTTCCTTGACGGCCTTCTCAATGTCCTCCTTGCTCATGTTGGTGGAGGAGGTGATGGTGATGTGCTGCTCCTTGCCGGTGCCGAGATCCTTCGCGCTGACGTTCACGATGCCGTTCGCGTCGATGTCAAAGGTGACCTCGATCTGCGGCACGCCGCGGCGCGCCGGAGCGATGCCGTCGAGGTGGAAGCGGCCGAGGCTCTTATTGGCGGCAGCCATCTCACGCTCGCCCTGCAGGACGTTGACCTCAACGCTGGTCTGGTTGTCGGCGGCGGTGGAGAAGATCTGGCTCTTCTTCACGGGGATGGTGGTGTTGCGGTCGATGAGCTTGGTGCACACGCCGCCCATCGTCTCGATGCCGAGGCTCAGCGGGGTGACATCGAGCAGCAGCAGGCCCTTGACGTCGCCGGTCAGCACGCCCGCCTGAAGAGCCGCGCCCATGGCGACGCACTCATCGGGGTTGATGCCCTTGAAGCCTTCCTTGCCGGTGAGCTTCTTGACCATTTCCTGCACGGCGGGGATACGGCTGGAGCCGCCCACCATCAGGACCTTGTGAATATCGTTTCCGGTAAGACCGGCGTCACTCATGGCCTGCTTGACGGGGCCGGCGGTCGCTTCGACCAGATGCGCGGTCAGCTCGTTGAACTTCGCGCGGGTGAGGGTGAGGTCGAGGTGCTTCGGGCCGGTGGCGTCGGCGGTGATATAGGGCAGGTTGATGTTGGTGGAGGTCACGCCGGACAGCTCGATCTTGGCCTTCTCGGCGGCTTCCTTCAGGCGCTGCATGGCGACCTTGTCGCCGCTGAGGTCCACGCCGTCGGTGCGCTTGAACTCGCTGACCATCCACTTCATGATGCACTCGTCGAAGTCGTCGCCGCCGAGACGGTTGTTGCCGGCGGTGGCAAGAACTTCAATCACGCCGTCGTCGATGTCGAGGATGGAGACATCGAACGTGCCGCCGCCGAGGTCGTAGACCATGACCTTCTGGCTCTGCTCCTTATCCACGCCGTAGGCGAGGGCGGCAGCGGTCGGCTCGTTGATGATACGCTTGACCTCAAGACCGGCGATCTTGCCGGCGTCCTTGGTGGCCTGACGCTGAGAGTCGGTGAAGTACGCGGGGACGGTGATGACCGCTTCGGTGACGGTCTGGCCCAGATAGGCCTCGGCGTCGCTCTTGAGCTTCTGCAGGATCATTGCGCTGATCTCCTGCGGGGTGTAGGCCTTGCCGTCGATGGTGACCTTGTGATCTGTGCCCATCTCACGCTTGATGGAGGAGATGGTGCGGTCGGGGTTGGTGATGGCCTGACGCTTGGCGACCTGACCGACCATACGCTCGCCGGTCTTGGAAAACGCGACGACGGACGGCGTGGTGCGGTTGCCTTCCGCGTTGGGGATAACGACGGCTTCGCCGCCTTCCATAACGGCAACGCAGCTATTGGTAGTACCTAAATCAATACCGATGACTTTAGACATAATTTTGTCCTCCTAAATCTATCTTAATTTTATTTGTTTGCGATTTTAATTGGCGACCTTGACGATCGCGAAGCGCAGGACCTTGTCGCCGAGCATGAAGCCCTGCTGCAGGACCTCGACCACGGTATTTTCGCCGCAGCTCTCGTCCTCAATGTGCATCACGGCGTTGTGCCGCTCGGGATCAAATTCCTTGCCCACGCAGTCGATCGGTGTGACGCCGAGCTTGGTGAGCGCTTCTTTATATTGGTTGAAGATCATCTCGAGCCCCTTCTTGTGGGGATCGTCGTCCTCCGCGCCGAACTGGGCGAGGCCGCGCTCGAGATTGTCGTACACCGGAAGCATACCCTTGATGGTGTCGATCTTCGCGTTGGCGTAGATGCCTTCCTTTTCCTTGGCAGTGCGCTTGCGGTAGTTATCGTATTCGGCGGCGAGCCGCAGATACTGGTCATGCTCCTCGGCAAGCTGCTTGGCAAGGCCCTCCATCTTCTCCATCTGCTCGCGCATGACGGTGAAGGTCTCGGCCTTCGCCTCCTCCTTCTTATCCTCGGGGGGAAGCTCCTTTTCCTCGGCAGCCGCGGCCTGCGGCTCCTTTTCGGGGGTCTCGGGCTGTGCGTTCTGCTTATCCTTCTTCGGCATTTCTTACTCCTTCTCTTCCTTGGGCGGAAGCTCGCTTTTCCCGAACATCCGCGTCAGACTGTCTGCAAAGTAGCTCAACCGTGCGGTCACGGTGGCGTAATCCATTCTTGTGGGGCCGACCACACCAACCAGTCCGCGCATCCCGTCGCCGATGTCATAGCTGGCGACGACGACGCTCGTGTCGCGCAGTGCCTCGTTGACGTTTTCCGGCCCGATGAGGATCTTCAGCGGGGTGTCGTCCTCGGGGACCGGGAGATTTTCCTTGTTGTCCACAAAGAACGTCATCAGGTCGTGCGCTTTATCGAGGTCGCGGTACTCGGGCATCTTCAGAATCTGGCTCGCGCCGGTGGTGAACACGTCCTTTTTGGCGGCCTCCTCCAGAATTTCGGCGGCATAGCCGACCGTCGCGGAGAGCACCAGAAACAGCTCCGGCGCGATCTGATCGGAAAGCCCCATGAGCTTTGCGCTCATCTCCTCGCGGGACTGCATGGTGAAGTGCGTGTTGAGCAGAGCGCTCAGATCGGTGAGCCGCGCGCGGTCGAACGCGAGCGGCGAGCGCTGCAGCTGGGACTTCACGCGGCTGTCGTCCGTCATCACGACGGTGATGAAGCTCGTGTCGTCCACGCCCAGCAGCTCGAAGCGCTTGACGGTCACGCCGCTTTTGCCCTCGGCGACCGCATAGGCGGGATAATCGACGATGGAGGATGCCATCTGCCCGGCCTGCGAGATCATGCTGCCCGCGGCGGACATTTTGTCCTGCAATGTTTCGTTGATCTCCTCCGCTTCCGCCTCGGAGACCTCGCGCCGCTCCATCAGCTCGTTGACATACAGCCGGTAGCCCTTGGGGGACGGCACGCGGCCGGCGGAGGTGTGCGGCTGCTCGAGGTAGCCCAAATCGGACAGCTCGGCAAGCTCATTGCGCACGGTGGCGGAGGAAACGCTCCCGCCCATCTCCTGCGCGATGGCCTTCGAGCCGACCGGCTCGGCGGAGGCAATGTAATCCTCGATCACACGCTTGAGTATCTGCTTTTTGCGTGCGCTCAGCTCCATGCCTCCGACCCTCTCTCATAGATTTAGCACTCCTTATCCCCGAGTGCTAAACGCAGTGTACCACCAGTGTATGCCAATGTCAATAGGGCGGTGTGTAAACAGTTTGTGAACTAAGATTGGATAATAAAAGAAGAAGAGGAAAACCGTTTCCGGTTTTCCTCTTCCTTTTTGCAATAGAATGCCTTATTCGGCCTTCGGAGCCTCCGCGGCCTTCGCAGCGGCGGCAGCCTCGGCAGCAGCCTTGGCGGCAGCGGCCTTCTTCTCGGCCATGGCCTTCTGCGCGGCCTTGAACTTCTCCTTCTCCTCGGGAGTAGGAATGGGTTCGATGGCGTTCTTCGGGCAGGCCTTGGCGCACATGGTGCAGTTGCGGCACTTGGTGTAGTCGATCACGGCCACGTTGTTCACAACATGGATGGCGTCGAACTTGCAGGTGCGCTCGCACATACCGCAGGCGATGCAGGAGTTGGCGCAGACCTTGGTGACGGCGGGCCCCTTGTTCTTGTTCGCACAGTTGACGAACACCTTCTGCTTGTAGGGGACCTCGACGATCAGCTTGCGCGGGCAGGCCTCACGGCAGGCGCCGCAGTTGGTGCACTTTTCCTTGTCGACCTCGGCAACGCCCTTGTCGTTGATGTGCAGAGCGTCGAACTGGCAGGCGGCGACGCAGGAGCCGAAGCCCAGGCAGCCGAAGGAGCAGGCGGTCGGGCCGCCGGCGACCTTGAGTGCGCCCACGCAGTCGGCAATGCCGACGTACTCGAAGTTTTTCACAGCGGCATCACCGCCGTTGCAGATGACATGAGCGACCATCTTCTCACCGCTGGGCGCTTCCATGCCCATGATCGCGGCGATCTTGGCAGCGCCCTCCGCGCCGGCGGGCGCGCAGGCGGTGACGGGAGCCTTGCCGGCGAGGATCGCTTCCGCGCAGCCGGCGCAGCCGGGGTAGCCGCAGCCGCCGCAGTTCGCGCCGGCCAGACACTCCTGGATCTTGGGCAGACGCTCGTCGACCTTGACCTCAAAGACCTTTGCGGCGACCGAGAGGATCAGGCCGAACACGATCGCGATCGCGCCCAGAACGAGGACAGCAAAAATGATATTTTCCATATTCCATTACCCTCCTTACACGGGCCAGACCTGCAGGCCGGAGAAGCCCATGAATGCCAGGGCGATCAGACCTGCGGTGATCAGCGCGATGGGGAAGCCTTCAAAGCACTTGGGATAGTCGGCGAACTGCACGCGCTCACGGATGGTGGAGAACAGGTAGATCGCCAGCAGGAAGCCGAGGCCGCCGGTGATGCCGTAGACCACAGATGCGATGAAGGTGTAGTCGTTCTGCACGTTCAGCAGCACCACGCCGAGCACGGCGCAGTTGGTGGTGATGAGCGGCAGATACACGCCCAGAGCCGTGTACAGAGACGGCATGGCCTTCTTGAGGAACATCTCGATGAACTGCACGAGACCGGCGATGACGAGGATGAACGCCACGGTCTGCATATAGCCGAGGTCCAGCGCGATGAGCAGCTTATTCACGCCGAAGCAGACGGCGGAGGCGATGCCCATGACGAAGGTGACCGCGAGACCCATGCCGATGGCGGTGTCGCTCTTCTTGGAGACGCCGAGGAACGGGCAGATACCGAGGAACTGCGCGAAGATGAAGTTATTGGTCAGGATCGCGCCGAGGGAAATGGCAAGCAAGGACGTGATACTCATTTAGTTGCCCTCCTTTTCGTTCTTTTCCGCGGCCTTCTTCTCGCCCTTGGCGAGCGCCCACTGCATCACGGCAATGAGCGTGCCGAGGCACAGGAAGCCGCCGACGGGCAGCACGAGCATCAGAGCCGGCGTGTAGGACGCGGGCATGATCTGAATGCCCATCAGGGTGCCGGCGCCGAGCAGCTCGCGCACCGTGCACATGATGACCAGAACGACGGTGTAGCCAATGCCCTGGCAGATGCCGTCCACTGCGGAGGCGGCGACGGAGTTCTTGCTGGCGAAGGCCTCGGCACGGCCGAGCACGATGCAGTTGACGACGATCAGCGGAATGAACACGCCGAGGCTCTTGGCGATGTCGGGGAAGAACGCCTGCAGGCACAGGTCAACGATGGTGACAAAGCCCGCGATGACGACGATGTAGCACGCGATACGCACTTCATTGGGGATGATCTTGCGCAGGAGCGAAATAAAGATGTTGGAGAGCGTCAGGATAATGAGGACGGAAATGCCCATGCCGACGCCGTTGGAGATGCTGGTGGTGATGGCCATGGTGGAGCACATACCGAGGACCTGCACCAGAACGGGGTTTTGATAGATAAGACCGTCTTTGAGCTGTTTCTTAAAATTCATTGATCTCGTCCCCCTTTCTTAAGCCATGGCTTCCGCGGCGGCCAGAGCGGCATTCGCGCCCTTGGTGATGCCCTTGGTGGTCACGGTCGCGCCGGAAACGGCGTCGATGTTGGTCTTGACGACGAGCGAGCCCGCGCCGGACTTGCCGACGAACTGATCGAGCGCGCCGGTGCCGGCGGTGGTCGCCTCATTGGCGATGACCTTGGTGCCGATGCCGCTCGTTTCGGCGGCGTCGACCACGGAGATGCCCGTGATGGCCAGGTCGGCGTCCACGCCGACGATCATTTCGATGTCGCCCTGCGAGCCGCCGGCGACGATCTTGAACGCATAGCCGGCATCCTCGCCGTTCACGACGACGCGGTAGGCCTCGGTGAGCTTGCCGCTCTGCGTCTTGGCGGCGTCGATGGCGGCCTGCGGGATCTCCTCGATGGGCGGGAACTCGCAGTCGGGCGAGCTGACGACTGCCGCGAGAGCGACCTCGGTGTTCGCCTTGTTGATGGCTGCGATCTTATCCTCGGTGAGCGCATTGGTCGCGCCGAGCAGCGCCGCGACGACCAGAGAAATGGCGGTCAGCGTGCCGGCGACCTTGAGAATGAATTTACCTTCGATCTTCATTATTTTGCCGCCTCCTTCTTGGCTTTCTTGTCAACGCCGAAGCGGGTGGGCTTGGTGTATTTGTCGATGATCCAGGTGCAGCAGTTCATGATCAGGATGGAGTAGCACACGCCCTCGGGATAGGAGCCGAAGTAGCGGATGAACACCGTGATCAGGCCGCAGCCGAGACCGAAGATGAGCTGGCCCTTCTTGGTGACAGGGGAGGTCACATAGTCGGTCGCCATGAAGAAGGCACCGAGGAACAGACCGCCGCCGAGCACGTTGTAGAGCATGAAGGTCATGGGGTCGTTGCCGCGCGGAAACAGGAAGGTGACGACCGCGACGGTGGCGATGTAGGCGACCGGAGTCTGCCAGGAGATGACCTTGCGGACGATGAGGTAAACGCCGCCGATGAGCAGCATCAGCGCGGAGACCTCACCGGCGGAACCGCTGATGAAGCCGATGGCCATATCCTTGATGGGATAGGCGGCGGTCAGCGCCTCCATGTCGCCGGCCTTGAGCAGAGCCATCGGGGTCGCGCCGGTGGCGGCGTCGACCTTGCTCCAGCTGGTCATGGCGGAGGCGTAGCACGCGACGAGCGCGGCACGCGCGGCGAGCGCGGGGTTGAGGAAGTTTTTGCCCAGGCCGCCGTAGAGCTGCTTGACGACAAAGATGGCGAAGAAGTTGCCGACCACGAGCATCCACACGGGGAGCTCCGGCGGGCAGACCATGCTCAGCAGCAGGCCCGTGACGGCGGCGGACAGGTCGCCGATCATCTGGGGCTTGTGCAGCAGCTTGCGGTAGAGCCACTCAAAGAAGATGGCGGAGGCGACGGAAACGACCGCGGAGATCGCCACGCGGACGCCGAAGTGCCACACGCCGAAGAGCAGGGCGGGCATCAGGGCGATGATGACGTCGAGCATCAGCCCGCGCGTGTCCTCGCCGTTGCGGATGTGGGGGTTGGAGGAAGCTCTGAGCTTCAGATTCTTATAATCAGTCATTTCTCTTATGCCTCCTTCTTCGCAGCCTCGGCAGCCTTGGCGGCCTCGGCGGCGGCTTTTCTCTTGGCGGCAGCGTCCTTGACCTTCTGCTTGCCGGTCTTGAAGGTCTGCGTCAGGTGCAGACGGCCCGGGCAGATGTAGGCGCAGGCGCCGCATTCCATGCAGTCCATGATGTTGGCGGCCTCCAGCTCCTCGATCATGCCCTTCTGCTCATACATATACATATAGAGGGGCTCAAGATGCACGGGGCAGGCCTCCACGCAGCGGCCGCAGCGGATGCAGGTGGGGTTCTCAACGGTCTTGTCCTCGTCGGCGGCGAAGGCAAGCATCGCGCCGGTGCCCTTGGCGACGGGAATATCGCAGGTGTACTGCGCCATACCCATCATCGGGCCGCCCGCGATGATCTTGAAGGTCTCGTCCTTCAGACCGCCGCAGTAATCAAACAGGCAGGAAACGGGGGTGCCGATGGGGCACTCGACGTTCTTCGGCTCGATCACGCCGGAGCCGGATACGGTGACGACCTTGCTCACAACGGGCATACCGGTCGTGATGGCGCGGAAGATGGCGATGGTCGTGTTGATGTTGAACACGGCGCAGCCGATGGCGCTGGGCAGGCCGCCGGGGGGCACCTGCTTGCCGGTGATGGCCTGGCAGAGCTGCTTTTCACCGCCCTGCGGGTAACGGCAGTGCAGAGGCACGACGATGACGGGCGCCTTGGTCTCCGCAATGACCCTGTTGAGCGCGTCGATGCCGTTCTTCTTGTTGTCCTCCACGCCGATGATGGCTTTATCCACGCCGAACATCTTGACGAGATAGCTCGCGCCGCCGATGATCTCCTCGGTGCGCTCGAGCATCGCGCGATGGTCGCCGGTGATGTAGGGCTCGCACTCCGCGCCGTTGATGATCACGGTCGTGACCTGGCCGATGCCGCCGGAGATCTTGACGTGGGTCGGGAACGTCGCGCCGCCCATACCGACGATACCGGCGTTCTTGACGATCTCGATCATCTCCTCCGTGGTCAGAGCGTTCGGGTCGGCCGGAGCCTTGACCTCTTCGCTGACGGTGTTCTGATAATCGTTCTCGATCACGACGGAGGTCATGTTGCCGCCCATGGAATACGGGCGCGGCTCGATCGCGACCACCTTGCCGGAAACGCTGGCATGGATGGGAGCGCCGAGACCCTTGAACTCGCCGATCTTCTGACCGACCTTCACATAGTCACCGACAGACACGATGGGGGTACACGGTGCACCGAAGTGCATCGACATGGGAATAACCACCTGAGCGGGCGGGGGAGAGAGCTGCTCGATGGCCTTCTCATTCGTTGCGGCCTTCATGTCGTTGGGATGAACGCCGCCAAAGAAAGCTTGTGCCATTGTCTTCACCTCATCTTTTACTGCTTGGAGCAATGCGCACACTACTCCATAATCGTTGAGATTATACATCAACTGCAAAGCGTTGTCCAGTCATAACTTTTCGCCAAAACGCACATTTTCCGGCAATTTATCGAATTTTGTTGAATTTTTACGCTTCCTGTATGCGAAGCGGCTTCCGATTTTGCCTCTTCCGCCGAACCATGCTATGTCCCCGCGCCGCCGGCTATGCCCGCTTGACGCGCCGGAGAGCGGGTGCTATACTTTTTCTACAAAGAATAAGGAGGACCGTATCATGCCCATCCGTCAGCTCGACCGTGCTGCGATCAGGCGCGAGGCCAGGGAACTGATCCGCACGGCGAGGGTCTCGCCCATCAAATTCACGCTGCTGTTTCTTGCCGTTTCGCTCGCGCTGAGCCTGCTCGACACGGCGCTCACGAGCCTGACCGGCCGCATCGTCGGCGTGGCCTTTGTGTCCGTTTCCTTCGCCAGCATCCTCATCGGCCTCATTACGCAGGTGCTCGACGCGGGCTATAAGTGCTACTGTCTCGGCGTTCACCGCCGCGAGGAGATGCCCTACGAGAGCCTGTTCGACGGCTTCACCTTTGCCGGCAAGGTCATCGCCCTGTACATCGTCGAGGGCTTTTTCGTCGCCCTGTGGTCGATGCTTTTCGTGATCCCCGGAATCATTGCGGTCTACCGCTACTCCTTCGCCATCTGGAACCTCTGCCAGAATCCGGAGCTTGGCGTGATGGAGGCGCTTAACCGCAGCAAGCGGCAGACGATCGGCTACAAGGGCCAGCTGTTCGGTCTGCATCTGAGCTTCATCGGCTGGTACCTCATCGTTTTTGTGATCGTCGGCGTTTACGAGGGCGTTATCCTCGCGCTCATGCCGGACAGCTTCCTCGGCATCATGCTCGGCTCGCTGATCCTCACGGTGCTCACCGGAGTCGTGGACATTTACCTCACGCCCTACTTCGCCCTCTCGGAATGCGGGTTCTACCTGCGCGCCACCGCGCCGGAGGAGCCGCCGCGGCAGGATCGCAGCAGCTACACGCCGGAGTTCTAAAAAATCATTTACAAGCTGTATAAAACCTGCTATACTCTACGAGCTGTAATTGCAATCTGTAGAAATGAGGAAGAAAAACGCGCATGAACGCTGATTTTTCGCGCACCCTGGCCCTGCTGCGGCAGGAGAAAGAGATCTCCCAGCGCAAGGCGGCTGCCGACCTCGGCATCTCGCAGGCGCTTTTGAGCCACTATGAAAACGGCGTCCGCGAGCCGGGCCTCGCCTTTGTGAAGAAGGCGTGCGACTACTATCACGTCTCTGCGGACTATCTGCTCGGCCGCACGCTCGACCGCGACGGCGGCATGATCGACTCCGACGAGCTGTACGACTCGAGCGACGAGAAGGGCACCCTGCGCGGCAGCATCGCCGCTACGCTGCAAAAGAAGCTGCTGGTGAACACCGTCAACCTGCTCTTCGAGCTGCTCGGCAAGACGAATTGCCGTGAGGCCGTCACCGCGGCGGGACAGTATCTCGGCACGGCGATCTATCCGCTCTACCGTGCGCTGCACCGCGCCGCGGGCGGGAAGGATGCCTTCTTCGCGCTCGACGCGGCGGCCTTCTCCGCCGGCGCAAGCGACGCCGCGATGCTGCAAAGCCGCGCGCTCTACCGCCTTGCGCTCGAGCGGCACGCCGCCGGGGACGGCGCGTTTCCCGCGATGGACGCCGAGACGCTGACCGGCAGCTACCCCGGCCTCGCGCAGAGCATGACGCAGGTGCTACACGCCGCCGACGAGCAGGCTAATAAATGGATCGCGCAGATGCCATCTTCCCATTAACACCATGCAGGAGCAACCGCTATGAACGAAAAAAACATCCGCAACTTCAGCATCATCGCGCATATCGACCATGGCAAATCCACGCTGGCGGACCGCCTGCTGGAAAAGTGCAACGCCGTCTCCGCGCGCGAGATGGAGGATCAGATCCTCGACAATATGGACCTCGAGCGCGAGCGCGGCATCACCATCAAGGCCCGCGCCGTCACCTTCGACTACACCGCGCAGGACGGGCAGGTCTACACGCTCAACCTCATCGACACCCCGGGTCATGTGGACTTCAACTACGAGGTCTCGCGCTCTCTCGCCGCCTGCGAGGGCGCGCTGCTCATCGTGGACGCCTCACAGGGCATCGAGGCGCAGACACTCGCGAACACCTATCTTGCGATGGAGCACGATCTGGAGATCCGCCCCGTCATCAACAAGATCGACCTGCCTGCCGCCGATCCCAAGCGTGTGAAGGAGGAGATCGAGAATATCCTTGCCATCCCCGCCGAGGACGCGCCGGAGATCTCCGCCAAGCTCGGCATCAACATCGACGCGGTGCTTGAGGACATCGTCCACAACCTCCCCGCACCCAAGGGCGACCCGAACGCCCCGCTCAAGGCGCTGATCTTCGACAGCTATTATGACGCCTACCGCGGCGTGATCGTCTATATGCGCCTCAAGGACGGCACCATCAGGCCCGGCATGGAGATCAAAATGATGGCGACCGGCGCGACCTTCAAGGTGCTCGAATGCGGCCTGATGCGCCCGCTGGGGCTGGAGCCGGCGAAGCAGCTCGAGGCCGGTCAGGTCGGCTACTTCACCGCCAGCATCAAGGACGTTCATGAAACGCAGATCGGCGACACCGTGACAGGCGCGGAGAACCCCGCGAGCGAGCCGCTGCCCGGCTACCGCAAGGTGCGCTCGATGGTCTACTGCGGCATCTACACCGAGGACGGCAGCAAGTACCCCGATCTGCGCGACGCGCTGGAAAAGCTCCAGCTCAACGACGCCAGCCTGACCTTCGAGCCGGAAAGCTCCGTCGCCCTCGGCTTCGGCTTCCGCTGCGGCTTCCTCGGAATGCTGCACATGGAAGTCATTCAGGAGCGGCTTGAGCGTGAATTTGACCTCGACCTCGTCACCACGCTGCCGAGCGTCATTTACGAGGTTTACAAGACCGACGGCACGATGGTGCGCGTGGACAATCCGCACAACTACCCCGACCCGAGCGTCATCGAGCACGCGGAGGAGCCCTACGTCAAGGTCACCATCGTTACGCCGCCCGACTATGTCGGCAACATTATGCCGATGTGTCAGGAGCGCCGCGGCGAGTTCAAGGATATGCAGTACCTTGATACCTACCTCGTCGAGCTGCACTACGAAATGCCGCTCAACGAGATCATCTACGATTTCTTCGACGCGCTCAAGGCCAACACCAAGGGCTACGCCTCGCTTGACTACGAGCTTTCCGGCTACCGCCGCAGCGAGCTCGTGAAGGTCGATATGCTGCTCAACGGCGATCAGGTGGACGCGCTGAGCTTCATCGCGCACAAGGATAAGGCGTATCCCCGCGCGCGCCGCCTGTGTGAAAAGCTCAAGGACAACATTCCCCGCCAGCTTTTCGAGGTGCCGGTGCAGGCCGCCATCGGCGGCCGCGTCATCGCGCGCGAGACGGTCAAGGCCATGCGCAAGGACGTGCTCGCCAAGTGCTACGGCGGCGACATCACGCGCAAAAAGAAGCTGCTCGAGAAGCAGAAGGAGGGCAAAAAGAAGATGCGCAACCTCGGCACGGTGCAGGTGCCGACGGAGGCGTTCCTTGCCGTCCTCAAGCTGGACGAGTGATTTTTGCCCTCCTGCGAGCGCAGGCGAGCCGCCGCGGCAGCGGCGTGCGTTGAATGACGGCGGCGGAGCCACCGAAAGGGCGCAGCCCTTTCGGGCAAAAAGAAGATGCGCAGCCTCGGCACGGTGCAGGTGCCGACGAAGGCGTTCCTTGCCGTCCTCAAGCTGGACGAGTAAATTTTCGGATTGGAGGCTTTTTCATGCTTTTGGATCATTATGTCAGCGCCATGCCCTGCTGGAAGGGCCGCGTAGACAGCGACAGCGATTACGACGCCTTCCGCTGGCACCAGTGGGTGCAGCCGCTCGATCTCAACGACGGCGGCGCGCCGTTCGACGGGGCGCTCGGCTTTGCCTTTGTCGGCTTTTGCAGCGACAAGGGCGTGGCGCGCAACAAGGGCCGCACCGGCACGGCGCTCGCGCCGGACTTCGTGCGCGGTCAGATGTCGAACCTGCCCTGCACCTTTTCGCAGGAGGTCAAGCTCTTCGACGCGGGCGACATCGTCTGCGACGAGATATCCCTCGAGGAGGGCCAGCGTGAGCTGGGCCTCGCGGTCGAGGAGATATTGCGCCGCAGGCTCTTCCCCATCGTGCTCGGCGGCGGTCACGAGACGACCTTCGGCCACTTTCAGGGCCAGCACAATTACCTCAAGGACAAGGGCCGCACGCCGGAGCTCGGCATCGTGAACTTCGACGCGCACTTCGACCTGCGCCCCTACGACATGGGCAATTCCTCCGGCACGATGTTCCGTCAGATGGCGGACGTGTGCAGGGCCGAGGGCACGCCGTACCACTACTTCCCCATCGGCATCCAGCAGCACAGCAACACCGTGAGCCTGTTCAAAAAGGCGCGGGAGCTGGGCGTGGACTATGTGCTCGCCAAGGAGATCCAGGGCAGCAACATGGAGTCTATTTTGGAGCGCATGGACACCTTCCTCTACCACTGCCGCGACGCCTACATCACCGTCTGCACGGACGTGTTCTCCTCGGCCTTCGCGCCCGGCGTCAGCGCGCCGCAGTCGCTGGGACTCGATCCCGAGGTCGTGCTGCCGCTGCTCAAGCACGTTCTGCGCACGCGCAAGGTCCGTGGCTTCGACATCTGCGAGATATCCCCTCGCTTCGATCAGGACAACACCACCGCCAACCTCGGTGCGGTCATCATCTTTGCGGTCATCAACACGCTCTGCCGCATGAACGGTCTGGAATACGCCGCCGAATAAGCGGCGGATGCGATGAAAAAAAAGAGACGAAAGCACGCGCTTTCGTCTCTTTTCTTATGCCGTTATCCGAAGAACAGCGGACCCTCGCCGCCGTCGATGTAGCGGTCGCTGCGCGAGCCGACACGCACGAGCTTCAGCGACACGGCGAACAGCGCAAGCACAAAGACAAGGAACACCCATTCGCAGTTAGGGTCCTCCATCGTGGCGATGAAATCGTAGGCGCCGTGCAGCAGCGCGGGCATCAGGACCGCCATCGTGCGGCAGCGCTTGGCCTTCACGAAGTCGCCGTCGTTGTCATAGCGCTTGGCGCGGCCGTAGTAGACGCCCATGAACACGCCGAAGCAGGCGTGGCCGGGGACTGCGGTCACGGCGCGCACGAGCGCGGTGCTCAGGCCGTACATGGCGACGTAGCCGAGATTTTCCCACAGGGCGAAGCCGAGCGAGACGAACACGGCGTACACCACGCCGTCGAACTGGCAATTGAAGGCGTCGGAGCGCCATGTCCGGCGGCGGAGCAGGATATACTTTGCGCCCTCCTCGGAAAAGGCGACGATGACAAAGTACATGATGATGTTGTAGGGCAGGGAATTTTCCGCATAGACGCTCCCGAGCAGGGCTGAGCCAAGCTCCTCGAGCACCATCGCGATGACCGTGGCGAACACGCCGCGCAGGATCAGCGAGAGCAGCAGCCCCGACGGCTCCGGCTCCAGACGGTCGGCCCGATAGACCCTGATGAGCAGAAAGACCGCCGGCACGACCGCTGCGGCGATCAGAATGGGATTCATGTAAAGAAGAAACATACGGCACCTCTTGAGCATTGATCTGAAAGCATGATACGCTGTTTTTCGCCGTTTGGCAACGTCCGCGCGAAAAATTTTCAGCGCGGCTTGCCGCGCCGCGCCAAAACGGATATAATAGGAGCAAGATTTTCCCGACCAAAGGAGGCCGACTATGCCGCAGCTTTTGTTTGTGGATGCCTGTGTGCGGGGTGCGGAGTCCCGCTCACGTATGCTCGCCGAACGCTTTTTATCGTCCTACGCCGCTGCGAATCCGGACGCAGCGATCCTTCGCCGCGACCTCATGCGCGACCGTCTCGAGCCGCAGTACCCCGAGGTGCTGGCCCGCCGCGACGCGCTCGCCGCAGCGGGGAAGCTCGACGATCCGCTGTTCGCCGACGCATGGCAGTTTGCCCGCGCGGACCGCATCGTGCTCGCTGCGCCGTTCTGGGAATTATCCTTCCCCGCCATTCTGAAAATTTACCTTGAGCGCGTTTCCATGCGCGACATCACCTTCGGCTACGAGGAAAGCGGGCTTGTCGGCCGCTGCCGCGCGGAAAAGCTGCTGCTCGTCACCACGCGCGGCGGGGATTACTCCCTGCCGGAAACGGAATGGATGGAGATGGGTGCGCGCCAGCTCAAGGCGCTGCGCGCCATGTTCGGCATCCCGAAATTTGAGCTGCTCTGCGCCGAGGGGCTGGACGACGAGCGCGTGGACGCGCGCTCACGGATGGACGAGGCCCTTGCCCGCGCCGACGCGCTGGGAAAGACCTTTTGACGCGAAAGAGGAGAAAGCCAAAGGCTTTCTCCTCTTTTCTTACAGCTCCAGCGAAAGCTGCTCGCGCTCAAGCCCGCTCGGGTCGATGCCGAACTCGCTCGGCAGAAAGCGCGGGCAGACGTTTTCCGATGTGCAGATGACCGACGCGGCCAGCCGCGTGCCGATCTCGCAGGCCTCCGCCATTGTCTTGCCGTAGGTCAGGCCGATGGTCACGCCCGCGAAGAAGGCGTCGCCCGCGCCGGTGGTGTCCTTCACGTCCACCTTCTTGGCGGGGCACCAGCCTTCCTCACCGTCGTTCGTGGCATACACCGCGCCCCGCGCGCCCATCGTCACCACCATGCGCGGGATCTGTGCGCTGCGGATGCGTGCGGCGAGGAGCCTCTGCATCTCCTCCGGCGTCTTGTCGTCGTAATCCTCGGAGAAAAGGATGCCCGCCTCCTGCTGGTTGCAGACGAAGCAATGCGTTGAGCGGAAGAAGTCGCGCCGCTCCACCGCGATGCTCATGTTCGACACCACCGCGTACACCGGCTTGTGATATTTCTCGGCAAGGGCAAAGACCTTCTTCACGATCTCCTTATCCATGTCGATCTCAAAGGCGATGCTGTCGGCGCGGGAAATGATCTCGTCGCCCTGCTCCTCTAAAATGCTCAGGATCGGACGGAGGTCGGGCCGCTTGGAGATGGCCGCCACCACGTCGCCGCCGTTGTCGAAGATAGCGAGCCAGGTGCCCATGCCGTCCTTCGTTACGCGGATGTAGTCCGTGTTGACCTTATGCGCCTTGAGCTTGCGCACCACATCCGCGCCCGCGCCGGTGTCGTCCACCAGACCGATGAAGGTCGGCTGCAGCTCGACGTTGGCAATGTCCTCCACAATGTTGCGGCTCACGCCGCCGTGCATCTGCTCCACCCGGCCGGCGTTGCGCCCGCCGGGAATGTAAACGTCCGAGGGATAGCCCTTGATGTCCACAAAGACCGCGCCCAAAACGACAATGCCCATTTCTCTTCTCTCCGTTTCGTTGGTTTCTGCTTCCATGATAACACACTTTCCGCGGACTGCAAGCCCCTATCCTTTTTCCGCGCGTGCGGCGCGGCGATACTCCGTCGGCAGCGCGCCGTAGGCCTTGCGGAATTCGGCGGAGAACTTGCTCGCGCTCTCGTAGCCGATGGCAGCGGCGATCTCCGCCATGCTCGCGTCCGTTTCGCGCAGCAGCTCTGCCGCGCGCTCCATGCGGTGCTCGCGGATGTGCGCGGCGATGGACTGCCCGTAAACGGTCTTGAAGACCTCCTTCATCGTGGAGGGGTTCATCAGGAAGCGGCGCGAGAGCTCGTCGATGGTGATGCGGCTGGAGAGGTCTGCGGTCAGCGCCTCGTGGACGCGACGGATGGTCTCAAGCTGCTCGGCGCTGCACCCGTGCGCGCCCTCGAGCGCGTGCGCGTCGAGCGGCGGCAGGTGCGGGGCGGAGGCGACGTCCTCGCCCTCCTCGGGGCAGGCGATCTCCACGGTGCGCTCGATCATGCGGTGCAGCAGCTGCGCCTGTTCGCTCTCCGCAGCCTTGTAGTAGACCTCCTTGCCGTCGCGGCGGCTGACGATCAGTCCGCTCTCACGCAGCTGGCGCAGGTGATGCGAGAGCGCGGGCGGGCTCATGCCCATCATGGCCGCGAGGTTGACCACGCACTCCTCGCAGTGGCACAAAAGCCAGAAGAGCCGCACGCGGTTTGCGTCGGAGAGCTGGCGAAAGACCAGCGCGACGGTTTGAAAATACTCGGTCCTGCGGAGGTACTCCTCCAATTCATGCAGATGCGAGGCGTCCTCGTGCCGATGGGGAAGCTCAAACGGTTCCATATTTCCGCCCCTTTTCCGGTAGTCCTGTGTGTCGAATCTCCCGTTTGGCAGGACTTTTCGCCCGTTCGGCAGAGAACGCGGCGAAGTCCTTGACTTTTTCGGGTATCTTCAGTATAGTACAGCCATAAGAATTAAACAAGTGCTTAATTGTTTAAGCGACAAAAAGAAAGGGGCATTTTAGGATGAAAAAGACCTATCCGATCGAAGTGGACTGCGCCAACTGCGCGAACCTGATGGAGGATGCCGCGAAGAAGACCGAGGGCGTCGCGGACGCGGTGGTCAACTTCATGACGCAGAAGATGACGGTGGAATTTGCCGACGGTCAGGACCCCAAGACCGTGATGAAGGCCGTTTTGAAGAACTGCAAAAAGGTCGAGGACGACTGCGAGATCTACCTGTAAATCACACCGCCCCGGGGACAGACCTCGGGGCGGACTTCTACGGAGGGCTTTCCCATGACGAAGAAACAGAAAAAGATGCTCTATCGCATCTTGGCCGCGGCGGTGCTGTTCCTCGCGGCGAAATTGATTCCCCTGCCGATGCTCGTCTCCGCCGCACTCTATTTCGCGGCCTACCTGACGGTCGGCTGCGACATCCTGCGCAAGGCGTGGAAGGGCATCTGCAACCGGCAGGTGTTCGACGAAAATTTTCTCATGGCGGTTGCGACCGTCGGTGCCATCGCGCTGGCGCTCTATGAAAGGAGCGGCGACTATTCCGAGGCCGTCGCCGTTATGCTCTTTTATCAGATCGGCGAGCTGTTCCAGAGCTATGCGGTCGGCAAGTCCCGCCGCAGCATCACCGCGCTCATGGATATCCGTCCCGACTACGCGAACATCGAGCGCGACGGTAAGCTCGAGCAGGTCGACCCCGACGACGTCGCGGTCGGCACGGTCATCACCGTCCAGCCGGGTGAAAAGGTGCCCATCGACGGCGTGGTCGAGGACGGCGTCTCCACGCTCAACACCGCTGCCCTGACTGGCGAGAGCCTGCCGCGCGATGTGAGCGCGGGCGACGAGATCATCAGCGGCTGCATCAACATGACGGGCGTTCTGAAGGTCCGCACAACGAAGGCGTTCGGCGAATCCACGGTTTCCAAAATTCTGGAGCTGATGGAAAATTCCAGCAGCCACAAGTCCCGCTCCGAGAGCTTCATTTCCCGCTTTGCCAAGGTCTACACCCCCGCCGTGTGCTACAGCGCGCTCGCGCTCGCCATCCTGCCGCCGCTGGCGCTGACCGTCTCCGGTGCGGACACGGACTGGGGCACCTGGGTCTACCGTGCGCTGACCTTCCTCGTCATCTCCTGCCCCTGCGCGCTCGTCATCAGTATCCCGCTCAGCTTCTTCGCCGGTCTCGGCGGCGCGGGCAAGGAAGGCGTGCTCATCAAGGGCTCCAACTACCTCGAGGCCCTCTCCCGGACCAAGACCGTCGTATTCGACAAGACCGGCACGCTCACGCAGGGTGTGTTTGAGGTCAGCGCCGTGCATCACAGCCCGATGGCGCAGGAAAAGCTGCTCGAATACGCGGCGCTTGCCGAGTGCGCGTCCTCGCACCCCATCAGCAAGAGCCTGCAAAAGGCTGCCGGCGGTGCGCTGGACCGCTCCCGCGTCACGGACATTCAGGAGCACAGCGGCCGCGGCGTGACCGCGGTGGTGGACGGCGTGACCGTCGCCGCCGGAAACGACAAGCTCATGGAGGAGCTGGGCGTCGCGTGGCACGAGTGCCACAGCGTCGGCACCATCGTCCATATCGCGGTGAACGGCGAGTACGCGGGCCACATCGTCATCTCCGATGTGGAAAAGCCCCATTCCCGCGACGCCATCGCCGCGCTCAAGGCGGCGGGCGTCACCAAGACCGTCATGCTCACCGGCGACATTCAGAAGGTCGCGGACTATGTGGCGCGTGACCTCGGGGTGGATGAGGTCCGCGCGGAGCTGCTGCCCGCCGATAAGGTCGCGCGGGTCGAGGAACTGCTCAAGGCCGAGCCGGAGGGCGCGAAGCTCGCCTTCGTCGGCGACGGCATCAACGACGCGCCCGTGCTCTCCCGCGCGGACATCGGCATCGCCATGGGCGCGATGGGCAGCGACGCGGCTATCGAGGCCGCCGACGTGGTGCTGATGGACGACGATCCGATGAAGATCGCCAAGGCCATCAAGATCTCCCGCAAGTGCATCCGCATCGTGCATGAGAACATCGTCTTTTCCCTCGGCGTGAAGCTGCTGTGCCTGCTGCTCGTCGCCCTCGGCTTTGCGAATATGTGGATGGGCATTTTCGCCGACGTCGGCGTGATGGTCCTCGCGGTGCTCAACGCCATCCGCGCCCTGCGCGTGCACGATCTGTGAAAAACACTCCCCAAATAAAAATCAAACGCTCCGGCCTTCGTCGGGGCGTTTGATTTTTACACTTCATTTCGCCCGCGCGTGGCGCATGGCACGGAACAGCAGCGCGGCGACAAAGCCGGTCAGCGCGCCGGTGAACACCGACACGAGCAGCAGAAACGGCAGGTAAGCGAGCGGCGCGGCCGAGCCGAGCGTGAGCATCGCGGCGGCGACCTGTCCGCAGTTGTGCGCCGCCGCGCCGCCGACGGACACGCCGTAGACCGAAAGCCGCGGCAGAGCGTGCAGCGCGATCATCACCAGCATGGCGGCGAGTCCCCCGAGCAGAGAGAAAAGGAGCGCCGAGGCATTGCCCGCAAAGAGCGAGCCGAGCAGACAGCGCACCACGAGGATGGCGAGCGCGCTCGACGCGCCGAGGGCATAGAGCGCGTAGACCGTCACGATGTTCGCAAGCCCGAGCTTTACGCCGGGCAGCGGCAGCAGCGGAGGGAAAAAGGACTCCAGATAGGAGAGCGCGAGCGCCAGCGCGGCAAGCACGGCGCAGGTCGTGATAGCTTTCGTTGAGAACCTCATACCGCCCCTCCTAACCCGTCACGAGGTCGTAGCCGTCGGCGGCGCCGACCAGCTCCACCACGATGCGCGCGGGCAGGCACACGATGCTCTGCCCCGCGCGGGAGACCGCGCCGGAGTGGACGCAGTCCTGCCCCGGGCAGTCGCTCTGCGTGACCGACACCGCGCCGCCCGCCGCCGTGACCGTCAGCGTGTAGCCGTTGTTCGCATAGGTATGCGTGCCGAACTGCGCGAGCGGGAGCCGGTCGAGTTCCTGTCCGTCGGCGGAGACCACGACCGTCAGCGCACCGCTCTGCGGCGCGCGGGCGGCGAGAAACGGTCTGACCGCCAGCGCCGCGGCGAGCGCCAGCACGACGAGCACCACGAGCGCGTCATAGCGGTTGGGGCGCAGCTCAGGCGATGATGGCTTCGTAGACATAGGTTCCCTCCTCGCTCGGCTCAAAGCGTTCCGCCAGTCCCGCGGTATAGCGCACATGACCGTCATCGGTCACAAGAATCAGCTCGATGCGCAGATTTTTCTCCGCCGCGAGCGTATCGCGCAGCGCAAGGCTTCCCGCCTCGCCGAGCACAAAGCAGGCGGTGGAGAGCGCGTCGGCCCACGCGCCGTCGCCGCACACGACCGTCACGCTTACCAGCCCGCTCTCGGCAGGCTTCCCGGTCTTGGGGTCGATGATGTGGTGGTAGCGCACGCCGTTTTCCTCAAAGCCGCGCTCATAGATGCCGGAGGTCACCACGAAGGTGTCCGCCGCCGTCAGCACGCCGAGGAATTTCGATGGGTCGGCGGGGTCCTTGACCGCGACGCGCCAGTCGCTGCCGTCCGGCTTCGCGCCGAGCAGCCCGACGTCGCCGCCGAGGTCGATGACCGCGCTCGTTATGTTGAGCTCTGCGAGGACGGTGCGTACCGCATCGCCCGCATAGCCCTTGGCGATGCCGCCGAGGTCGAGCTGCGCACCGTCCGAGAGGGCAATCGTATTGCCGTCCACCGACAGCTTTTCGAAACCGACGTGCGCGAGCAGCGCGGACAGCTCCTCGTCCGACGGCACGCGCGGCGCATCGCCGGTGAAGTCCCATGCGTCCATCACGGGCGCGACGGTGGGATCGAACGCCCCGCCGCTCAGTGCACCGATGGTCTGCGCAATGTCCGTGAGTTGGGCAAGCTCCGCGTCCTCGACCGTGCCGTCGCGGTTGAGCGCGCTTACCGTGCTTGTCTCGTCGTGGCGGTCGAGCTTCGCGTCGAGCGTGCGCAGCGTTTCCTCCGCCGCGTCGAGCGCGGCGGAGGCGTTTTCGCCGTAGGCGGTCAGATTCATCACCGTGTCCATCGTGTAGACCGTGCGTGTCTCGCCCATTTCCTGCCGCGTTCTCCCGCCGCAGGCGGTGAGGGACAGCGTGAGCGCCACAGTCAGAACGGCTGTCAACATACGTTTTGTCATAGCTTCCTCCGAAAAAATGAAGCGTTCGTTAGTGTGCCCGCAGCACGCGCCCCCGTGTCTCGCCGGTAAACTGCCCGTCCATGATCTCCGGTACGCCCGCGACGAACACGGCGTCCATGCCCGAGGCAAGCTGCCGCGGAGCGGTGTAGGCACCGTTCTCCCGAATATTTTCCGGCGAGAACAGGCACAGGTCGGCGTCCGCGCCGACGGCGATGCGTCCCTTGCGGGAAAGACCGAGCCGGTCGGCGGACTGCATCGTGAGCTTGTGCACAGCCTGCGGCAGCGTGAGGATGCCGCGCTCGCGGACATAGTGCGCGAGAAAGCGCGCCGCGCTGCCGTACACGCGCGGGTGGCACAGCCCCTCGACGGGATAGGTCGCGTCGGAAATGGGCACGGAGAACGGCGCGCGCAGGATGGCCTCGATGTCCTCCTCCGCGGCGATGAAGTCGATCATGCCCGCCTCGCAGCGCTCGGCGGCGAGCAGGTCGAAGAGCGCGTCATAGGGGTCCTTGCCGAGCATGTCCGCGATCTCCGCGAGAGACTTGCCCTCAAACGGCTTATACTCCTCTGTGTGCAGCGAGATCGGAACGACGTTCTCAAAGCCGACGAGGTGCGTGATGTTTTCAAAGTCGCTGCCCGTCTCCATGCGCCCGCGCATGGCGGCGCGGGAGCCCGGATCGCGCAGCGCGGCGGTCAGCGCGTCCAGCCCGCCCTTCTGAAATTCCGGCGGCAGAACGTGAATGAGCTGCGTCGAGCCGGCGGAATAGGGATACACGTCGCAGGCGACGTCCAGCCCCTCCGCGCGGGCGTTTTCAAGAAGCCGGAGCATCTCCGGCACGGCGCGGCCCCAGTTGGCACGCCCGATGCCCTTGAGGTGCGAGATCTCCACAGGGCAGCGCAGCTCCCGGGCGACGGTCAGCATCTCGCGCAGCGCGTCCACCACGCCGTCGCCCTCCTGCCGCATGTGAACGGTGACGGGCAGCCTCCCGCCGCGCAGCGGCTCAAGCGCGCGGATCAGCCCCTCGGTCGAGTAAAAGCACTCGGGCGCGTAGCCGAGACCGAGGGATACGCCCACCGCGCCGTCGGCGAGTGAGCGCTCCACAAGGCGGTGCAGCTCCCTGTACTGCCCGTCCGTCAGCGGCGCGTCGTCGAAGCCCGCGACGAGGGCGCGGAGCGTCCCCATGCCCGCGAGCATGGCGTTGTTCACGATTTGCGGCGTTCGCTCCGCTGCGGCAAAATAGTCCGCAAGGGACGCGAAGCACAGCTCGTCCCCAAACGCGCCGGTGATGGGCGCGAGATACGAGCGCACGGCGGGAGCGTGCGCCCCGGCGAGCGGCGCGAGCGACATCCCGCAGTTGCCGCCGACGAGCGTGGTCAGACCCTGCGCCAGCTCGGCACGTCCAAAATTGGGGCGGAACAGCGCCGCGTCGGTGTGGCGGTGGATGTCCAGAAAGCCGGGCGTCAGCGTGCGGCCTTGCGCGTCAAGAACGTGCGCGGCATCGACGTCGGTCAGACGACCGACCGCGGCAATGGTTCCGTCCTTGATGCCAACGTCGGCGGGAAAAGCGTCCGCGCCGGTGCCGTCGAGCACCTGCGCACCGCGAATGAGCCAGTCCAGCATGGTCTTACGTCTCCGGCTCCATGACGCCGCGCTCCGTGACGTAGAGCGTGCAGCGGCGGTCATGCTCCTCGGTGGGAACGGCCTCGCTCATCAGCCGCTCGCGGCAGATGAGGCAGGTCGGGCAGGCGAGCTGCGGCAGCAGACGGTCATAGTAGCCGCCGCCCTGTCCGAGCCGGCGCCCCCTGCGGTCGAACGACAGGCAGGGCACCACGGCAAAGTCAATATCGGCGGGCGTGACGAGCGCGCAGTCCGCTTTCGGCTCTAAAATGCCGTACATCCCCGGCACGAGCTCGTCCATCGACGTGACCACGCACAGGTCGAGCGCGTGGCCCTCGGCGCAGCGGGGCAGGACGAGCGTCTTGCCCGCGGCAAGAGTCTCCTTCAGCAGCAGCGCGGTGTCGATCTCATGGACGGTGCCGGCAAAGGCGAACACGGTCCCCGCGGCCCGGTATTCCTCCAGCGCGAGGACGCAGCGGCAGATGGCCTCCGAGCTTTCGGCCTTGTAGGCGGGGTCGAGCGTGCGCTCGGTCTGGCGGATGTAGGTGCGCAGAGCCTTCTTTTCTTCGATGACGGACATGGGACATCCCTCCGGTCAGATAAAATTTCATCCCCCTTATGGTAGCAGAAAGCGGCGGAAATAGCAAGGCGGCGAAGAAAGGAAATCCTTCCGGCGCAAACGGTTTGCAAAAGAAATTGACAGCGAAAATTTTGTTTGTTATCCTAACGTTGAGATCACGGCGCACCGCGCCGGCATGAGGAGGAAACCATCATGGCGATGTTACTCAAGGGGGCCGACGCCGCCAGGGCGTTGACCGAACAGCTGCGCGAGCAGGCGGAGGAGCTGAAGAAAAACGGCACGGAGCCCTGCCTTGCCATTCTGCGCGTGGGTGCGCGCGAGGACGATCTGTCCTATGAGCGCGGCGCGCTCAAGCGCTGCGAGAAGGTCGGCATCACGGTCCGCCAGGTCGTGCTGCCCGAGGACGCGGGCCAGCAGGAGCTGATGGACAACATCCGTTCGCTCAACGAGGACGAGCGTGTTCACGGCGTTCTGATGTTCCGCCCGCTGCCCAAGCACCTCGACGACGAGGCCGCCCGCCGCGCCCTCGACCCGAGAAAGGATATGGACGGCATCACCGACGGCTCGCTCGCCGCGGTCTACGCCGGCACCGACGGCGGCTATCCGCCCTGCACCGCCGCGGCCTGCGTGGCGCTGCTCAAGCATTATAACGTGCCCATCAAGGGCAAGCGCGTGGTCGTGATCGGCCGCAGCCTCGTCATCGGCAAGCCGGTCTCCCTGCTGCTGCTCGCCGAGCACGCGACTGTGACCATCTGCCACAGCCGCAGCGAAAATCTGCCCGCCATCTGCCGCGAGGCGGATATCCTCGTCGTCGCCGCCGGTAAGGCCGGCATGGTCGGCGCGGAGAGCGTCCGCGCGGGCCAGATTGTGCTGGACGTGGGCATCCACGTCGGTGCGGACGGCAATCTCTGCGGCGATACCCGCTTCGCCGAGGTGGAGCCGATCGTGGAGGCCATCACGCCCGTGCCCGGCGGTGTCGGCGCGGTGACGACGGCCATCCTCGCGAGCCACGTCATCGAGGCGGCGAGGAGAAGCTGAGCAAAACCGAAGGATCGTCCAAAAACGGCGGCGCAGAAAGCGCCGCCGTTTTTCATTGCGCTCGATCGGTGATATACTGCCTCCATTCCAAAAGGAGGGCGAACGAATATGCGAAAATCCATCAAACGAAATCTTGCCTACGACGATCAAAAGGACCTTTACTACGTCACGATGCACTACGGGATGCGGCCCGACGGCTCGCGCGACCGCTGCGTGCGCACATTCCGCTGCCTCGACGACGCCGAGAGCACCCTGACGGAATTTCTGCGCCTGCGCGCGCTCAAGCGCACGCGCCACGGCGGCGAGGTCATTCTCGCCGACTGGCTGGAGGTCTGGCTGCGGGATTTTATCTGCCCGAACCGCGAAAAGACCACCGTCCACGGCTACGAGAACATCATCCGACTCCACCTTGTGCCCGCGCTGGGCGAGGTGAAGCTGCCGGAGCTGCAGCCGGCGCAGCTACAGCGGTACTACGCGGAGCTGCTGGAAAAGGGACTCTCCCACAACACCGTGCGCAAGCACCATGTGCTGCTGCACACGGCGCTGGAGGCCGCCGTCCGGCAGGGACTGCTGCGGGAAAACGTGACGCGCTATGTCACACCGCCGGCCAAGGTGCTGCCAAGCCACCGCTACTACGATCCCGCGCAGCTGCGCGAGCTGTTTTGCCGCTGCGCAGGCACGGAGATCGAGCCCGCCGTCAAGCTGGCGGGCTATCTGGGGCTGCGGCGCAGCGAGATCTGCGGACTCAAATGGCGCTGTGTGGATCTGGACGCGAAGATCGTCACCGTCCGCGAGGTGCGAACCTCCGTGGGCGGAACGTTCATCGAGAAAAAGCCTAAGTCCTATTCCTCCGTGCGGCGGCTGTGCTACGATGGGGTGAGCGATCTGGAGGAGCTGCTCACGCGGCTGCACGACGAATGGGAGCGCGGGCAGCGCGAGCGGGGCGCAGGCTTCAATCCCGAGGGCTATGTGGCTGTCACGGAGCAGGGAAAGCCGTGGGACCCGAACGGCCTCGGACGGCGCGTCGCGGCCTTCGTTGAGGAGAACGCCCTGCCGTCCATCTCGCTCCACGGCCTACGCCACAGCTTTGCGAGCGTCGCCAACAGCCGCAGCGTGCCGATGTTCACCATCTCCAAGGCGCTCGGTCACAGCTCGACGAGCATCACGAGCGAGGTCTACACGCACCTTTTCGACGAGACGGTGCAGGATGTGGTAAACGTGGTGGCAAAGGCCATCGGGACGCGCGCTTAGAGAAGCGTCTCGATATCAAAGAGCGAGGCGAGCACCGCCCAGTTCTGGGGAAAGGGACGTGTAAGATTCCAGTACCCCACGCCCTGCAAATGGTATTCGTCCGCGAGGCGGAGCTTGGCCTCGATGCTGCGCGCATCCTCGAACCAGACAGCGTGCTCGCGCCCGCCGTGGTCGGTGTAGTGGTAATAGGGGGCCTGCGCGGCGGCGTCGTATTGAATGGCAATGTCGTGGCGCAGAGCGCGCTCGACCGCCTGCACCGGCGAGAGGGATTCCGCCCGCGTCTCGCCGGATACGAAGGGCAGGGGCCAGTCGTAGCCGTAGAGCGGGATGCCCATGAAGATCTTTTCCGGCGCGACGGCGGTCAGGGCATAGTCCAGCACGGCGCGCACCTGCCCCAGCGGCGCGACCGCCATCGGGGGGCCGTAGGCATAGCCCCACTCATAGGTCATCAGAAACACCGCGTTGGCTGCCGCGCCGAGGAGCGCGTAGTCGTGCGCCTCGTAGAGCAGTCCACGCTGCGCGGCGCTCGTTTTCGGTGCGAGCGCGACGACGACCGGACAGCCGAGCGGATTGAGCGCTTCGCGCAGCCGCGTGATGAAGGCGGCGTAGGCCTCGCGCTGCTCGGGCAGCACATATTCAAAATCCACGTCCAGTCCAAAGTAATGCCGGGCCTGTACGGTCTCGAGGATGCTCTGCACCAGAGCGTCCTGCGCGTCCGCGCCCTCCAAGATGAGCGTGGAGCGGGCATTGTCGAAGTGGCCCTCCTCCGTGAGCGTGGAGAGGTGCATGAGCGCGGCCGTGCGGTACTGTCCGGCGGCGGCGAGCAGCCATTCGTCCGCGAGCGGCAGCAGCGTGCCGTCGGCGTTGATGCCGTAGGTAAAGGGCGTGAGGTAGGTGAGATAGGGCAGCGCAGCGTCGAGCAGGCCGCCGCGGATGAAGGGATAGCTGTAGGCATTGACGGCGAGTGTGCGCGTGGGCGTGTCGTTGTAGGCGATGACGAGCGTCTGCCCGGGGTAGAGGGCGCTGCGCCCGCCGAGGGCGGGATTATTCTGATAGAGCGTCCGCACGCTCAGACCGTAGCGCAGGGCGATGGAATAGACGCTCTCGCCGCTCGCGACCGTGTGCAGCTCGCGCGGATGGCGGACGACGAGCGTCTGCCCGACGGCGAGCGGAGCGTCCGGCGCGATGCCATTGACGCCGGCGAGAATGCCCGCCGGCACACCGTACCGCGCGGCGACCGACGAAACGGTCTCGCCTGCGCGCACCACATGAATATCCATAAAAGATCACCTCGCACCAGCCTATGCGCGGCGCGGGCGCGCTATCCGCGGATTTTTCCTTGCAATGCGCCCGCGGTGCGGTATAATAGGAGCAGCAAAAAGGAAGGAGCCGTTTTTATGCCTACGCCGAGAGTTGCCGCCATCCACGATATGTCCGGCTTCGGCCGCTGCTCGCTGACCGTCGCCATCCCTGTGCTCAGCGCGATGGGCGTGCAGTGCTGCCCGCTGCCGACCGCCTATCTCTCCACGCACACCGGCGGCTTCACGGGCTATACCTTTCTGGATATGACCGACGAGCTGCCCAAGACCGCCGCGCACTGGGCGGAGCTCGGCATCCACTTCGACGCCGTTTACACCGGCTTCATGGGCAGCGAGGCGCAGATGGACCTTGTGGCGAACTTTGTACGCACCTTCCGCCGCGACCGCTCGACGATCTTTATCTGCGATCCCGTGATGGGCGACCACGGCAAGATCTACAAGACCTATACGCCCGCGATGTGCGCGGGCATGACGCAGCTGGCGGAGCTGGCGGACGTGATCGTGCCGAACCTGACCGAGGCGGCGGTGCTGCTCGGCGAGAACCATTCCTTCGGTGCCCTGACGCATGACGAGGCAGGCTATCGCTCGGTCGTTGAGCGCCTGAGCCGGAACGGAACGCGCAGCGTGGTGCTCACCGGCGTGATGCTCCGCAAGGGCGAGATCGGCGCGTGCGTCTTTGACCGCACGAGCGGCGGGACGGAGTTTCTTTTTGACACGTTCATCGGCAAGGAGTTTCACGGCACCGGCGACGTGTTCGCGAGCGTGCTCACCGGCGCGCTCGTCAAGGGCAAAACGCTGCACGAGGCGGTGCGGCTCGCGGAGGCCTTTGTGCGCGAGTGCGCCATTCAGACCATGCCGCAGAACATACCGGCCCGCGAGGGCGTGGACTTCGAGCCGATCCTCTGGAAGCTGCACGAGGGCTTATAAAAGAGAAAACGGAAAGGATGTTTCCCGGGAAACATCCTTTCCGCTTTTTTGCGGGTGCGGTCAGCGCGCCTCGAGCGCGGTGACTGCGTCGGCGAGCCAGTCGCCCTTGAACTCCTCGATGCGCCCCTCGTCGGTGAGCGCGGCGAGCTGCGGGTCGATGGGCATTTGGGCGAGCAGCGGGATGCTGTGCTTCTTCGCGGCCTCGGCGCTCTTGCCCTCGCCGAAGAGGTAAATTTTTCTGCCGCAGTCGGGACAGACGAGATAGCTCATGTTCTCCACAAGGCCGACGATGGGAACCGCCATCTTCTCCGCCATCTTCACGGCCTTCTCCACCACCATGCCGACAAGCTCCTGCGGGGAGGCGACGACCACGATGCCGGAGAGCGGGATGGACTGAAAGACGCTCAGCGTCACATCGCCGGTGCCCGGCGGCATATCGACGAGGAGGTAGTCGACGTCCCAGAGAACATCGGTCCAGAACTGGGTGACTACGCCGCCGATGACGGGGCCGCGCCAGATGACGGGATCGGTCTCATCGTCGAGCAGAAGGTTGATGGACATGACCTCGATGCCGGTCGAGCTGACGCAGGGCAGGAGGGCATTTTCCGTGCCGACGGCCTTCTCGTGCATCCCGAACGCCTTCGGGATGGAGGGGCCGGTGATGTCGGCGTCCAAAATGCCGACGCGATAGCCCTTGCGGCGCAGGCTGACGGCGAGTTGACTCGTGACCATTGACTTGCCGACGCCGCCCTTGCCGGACACGATGCCGAACACCTTGCCGATGTGCGCATCGGCGTGGGGCTTTTTCAAAAAGGACTGGGGACTGGTGCGCTCACCGCAGCTTTCGCCGCAGGTCGAGCAGTTGTGGGTGCATTCACTCATGGCGCTGCACGCTCCTTTGCTGTTGGTTTGGGCTTAGTGTATACCGAATGGCGCGGGAAGTCAACCGCGCGGGTGCTCACTTCTTGTCGCGGCGGGGGCTGTAAACGCTCCTGAGCTGCTCAAGCTCAGTCTCGTTCTCGCTCAAACGGGCGCGGATGCCGGCGAGCAGATCCTCACGCGCCGCCTTGAGCTGAGGATGCGAGTGGAGCAGGCGGCGCTCGAAGATGTCGGCGCCGTCGCGCAGGGCACGGGCACGCTCGCGCGCCTCCTCGCGGCGCTCGGCTCGACGCTCGGCACTCTCCTCGCGTTTTTCGGCGATGTGATCCCGGATCTCGCTCTGAAGCTCGCGCAGCTTGCCCATCTGGGCGCTGAGCTGAATGGCGCTGCGGACGGAAAGCACGGTATCGGTGAGATAAATGCCGGAGATGAACGAGGCAAGCGGCACGATCACCGCGCTGCCGAGGCCGAGGATGTGCGCCCACAGCCACGGGTGAACGACATGACACAGCAGCACGCAGGCGAGGCCGAAGCAGGTGGAGTTGAGCAGGCACACGCGGCCGTTGATCTGAAATTTATAGTGGGAGTAGTCCCACCAGCGCATGTGGAAGAGCTTTTCCATCACCCAGCTGGTGAAGTATTCCAGCGCGCTCGTGAGCAGCGCACCGAACAGGAAGGTCAAAAACGGGTTGCGGAAGCCGCCGCGCAGGGCGTAGAGCACGAGCAGCGCGCCGTGACCGTAGATGGGGCAGAGAAAGCCGTTGAGGAAACCGCGCTTTTCGCACAGGCGCCCCTTGGGCACGGAGCAGTAGATCATTTCGCCGCACCAGCCGAGCGTGCTGTAGGCGATGAAGAGCAGGAAAAGGGCGCAGAAGTCCTCAAAGGACTGCGGCAGCGGCAGGGGGGTCAAGGTGGCCATGGGCAATATCTCCTATATAATAATATGCGTCGGTGGGATGGGAAATTATTCGGCGTCGGCGCCGTCGTCGAGCAGCCGCGCGGATTCCTCGGCGGGAAGCACGGAGACGGAGCGGAGCCTGCTGTTGATCTTGCGCGTGCGCACGCCGACGAGCTTATCCAGCTCCGCACCGGTTTGCTCGATGCGCTTCTGCGCGGCGGCGAGCACGTCCTCAAAGGTGGCGAACTCGGTCTTGACCGCGCCGAGGACGCTCCACACCTCGCTCGAGCGCTTCTGAATGGCGAGCGTGCGGAAGCCCATCTGCAGGCTGTTGAGCAGGGCGGCAAAGGTCGTGGGGCCGGCAATGTTGACCTTGTACTGCCGCTGGAGCACCTCGACCAATCCGAGCCGGACGACCTCAGCGTACAGCCCCTCGAAGGGCAGGAACATGATGCCGAAGTCGGTGGTGTTCGGCGGGTCGATGTATTTATCGCGGATGTCCTTCGCGCAGCCCTTGATGCGCGTTGTGAGCATGGCCTGCGCGGCGGCGATGGCGGCGGGATCGCCAGCGTCGTAGGCGTCCACGAGCTGCGCGTAGACGTCGCCGGGGAACTTGGAGTCCACGGGCAGGTAGACGAAGCTGCCGTCCTCGCCGGGCATCTTGATGGCATACTCCACGCGGGTGGTCGAGCCCTTTTTGGTGATGACGTTTTCCTCGAACTGATCGCGCGTGAGAATGTCGTCGATGAGCGCGCCGAGCTGGTACTCGCCGACGATGCCGCGCGTCTTGACATTGGAGAGCACCTTTTTCAGGTCGCCCACGCCGTTGGCCAGCGTTTTCATCTCGCCGAGACCGGTGTAGACCTCCTGCAGCCGTTCGTTGACGAGCCGGAAGGATTGGCTGATGCGCTCGTCGAGCGTCTTTTGCAGCTTCTCGTCCACGGTCACGCGCATTTTTTCAAGCTGCTCGCTGTTGTCCTTTTGCAGCGTCTCCAGCCGGCTCTGCACGGCGGCGGTGAAGGCGGTGAACTGCGCCTCGATGCCCTGCATCCGCTTATCCTGCATGGCGAACTGCTTTTCCTGCGCTTCGGCGAGGATGCGGTTCGTTTCAGCGATGGTGGATTTGAGCTGGAGCTGGTTCTTCTCAAGGCTCTCGATCAGCTCGCGCAGGCGGACGTCCTGCCGCTCGGCGGTCTGTGTCTGCGCCAGCACGAGCGAGTCGGCAAAGGTCTTCATGGTCGTCTGCACGGTGCCGGTCAGCTCGCCGCGCGACGCACGCAGCTCGCCGGTGAGCTCGGTCTTGAGCGCGGGGAGGTTAGCGTTCCAGCTCTCGCGCAGGAGACGCTCATAGTCGGGCTGGCGCTTTATCAGCCGCAGGAGTAGGATAAGCGACAGGAGCGCGAGCACGAATGCCGCGGCGGAAAGGGCAAGGGTCCATTCATTCATAAGTAAATTCCTCATAATAGTAATGTGGTATAAGAACTGTAAAACGGTGTAAAATAGTATAGCATCTTTTTCCGGGTTTGTCTCCAAAATATTTTTGAGAAAAGCCAAAAAAATGTAAAAAAGGTGTTGACAACTCTCGAGCAACGTGGTAATCTATCACATGTTCCGCGGTTGGAGCGTGTACCTTGTAAATTAAACAACGAAGAACAAAGAAGCACCAGATATGAGGTGTCTGAAAAGACATCGAGCTTGCTCTGAAGTGGTTTAGTCAATTACACGGAGGGGCAAGGATAAAAAGTTTTGCAAGCTATGACAAATAGCTCGATAAAGGTTTGAACAGCGAGAGCTGTTTAGATACCATTTTATTGAGAGTTTGATCCTGGCTCAGGACGAACGCTGGCGGCGTGCTTAACACATGCAAG
>ERZ824978.317-NODE-317-length-73184-cov-7.219626_pt1 | contig 73184 bp, 95 predicted proteins | sample MGYA00519860_ERZ824978 | MGnify/ENA primary metagenome ERZ824978 (study PRJEB31778, sample SAMEA3449184) | human gut metagenome | biome: human gut; feature: human-associated habitat; material: faeces | place: United Kingdom | collected 2010/2012 ... | reverse complement strand
AAATGCGCCTGGTAAGCAGAGTTTTTGAAATGTAAGGCCTTTGAATAAGACAAAACGCTGCCTCATCGCTAACTTTGCAACAGTGCCCCTAATCGTGTTCAGCAGAATAGCCGGAGGAAGTTTCCTACTGTCGATAAGAAAGGATTGGCACAGGGAGTGTGAATATCGAAACACCATCACAGAATAATGCCAGATAGAAATGCGATAGTAGGGTTGGATATTTAAATAAGGAGCATCCCGACTTAAAATGAATATGACTGCGTAACCAGGCGCAATAAAAAAAGCGAAAGAATCGCTTTTATTCTGGTTGTTTTTTCGAAGAGTGACCGTTTTCTGAGATGACAAGAAATAAGGAAGTCCTATGATCGCTAGCGGAATAGTTCAAAAACTGAATGCGCAAATGAATCAGGAGTTTTATACCTCAAATTTGTATCTTCAGCTCAGCCAGAGGTGCAGCGAGAATAGCCTTAATGGCACCGCACTATTTTTGCGTCATCAGGCGCAAAATACGGTGACGCAAATGATGCGCATGTACGAATACATCAAACAGAGCGGCGCCACGCCGGTGTTACAGGAGCAACACGCCCGGTGCGGTGAATTTTCCACGCTGGAAGATCTGTTTGAGCAGACGGTAAGCGATTACCAGAAGCGCATTAATGCGCTGACCTCTTTGACGGAAGACGCCCAGGCAGCAAACGATAAGTCAGCGATTAACTTCCTGAAGCGATACAGAAAAGAGGAAATCGTGGACGGGACGCTGTTGCAAATCATTCTGGATGAAGTCCGCAGCGCTAAAAAAGCGGGCATCAACATGCAGCAAACCGACCACTATCTGGTTGGCGTGATCGATCGCTATCACTAAATCAATTTCGCAGTACGAGGAGGTTTTACGCCTCCTCAGAAAATCTGTTTTACATCAGAAACAGAGGTTTATGCCAGTGAACATTTGATACCCAACACGTCATAGTGATTTTTTAACTTAGCGTTTTTATATCGTGCCAAAAATGTCTCTGCTTGTGTCTTTATATTAAGGAAGGTGCGAATAAGCAGGTCATTTCTTCCCAAGCTGACTCGCTGATTAAAATTTCGCGGATCTGGGCCGATTTTTTTCCCGCAAACACATCGAATCAGCCTATTTAGGCTATTTTTTCCACCATTTCTGGCGTTATTTCCGGTTTTTACTGAGATCTCTCCCACTGACGTATCATTTGGTCCACCCGAAACAGGTTGGCCAGGGTGAATAACATCGCCAGTTGGTTATCGTTTTTCAGCAGCCCCTTGTATCTGGCTTTCACGAAGCCGAACTGCCGCTTGATGATGCGAAACGGGTGCTCCACCCTGGCACGGATGCTGGCTTTCATGTATTCGATGTTGATGGCCGTTTTGTTCTTGCGCGGATGCTGCTTCAAGGTTTTTACCCTGCCGGGACGCTCGGCGATCAGCCAGTCCACATCCACCTCGGCCAGCTCCTCGCGCTGTGGCGCTCCTTGGTAGCCGGCATCGGCTGAGACAAATTGCTCCTCTCCATGAAGCAGATTACCCAGCTGATTGAGGTCATGCTCGTTGGCCGCGGTGGTGACCAGGCTGTGGGTCAGGCCACTCTTGGCATCGACACCAATGTGGGCCTTCATGCCAAAGTGCCACTGATTGCCTTTCTTGGTCTGATGCATCTCCGGATCGCGTTGCTGCTCTTTGTTCCTGGTAGAGCTGGGTGCCTCAATGATGGTGGCATCCACCAAAGTGCCTTGGGTCATCATGACGCCTGCTTCGGCCAGCCAGCGATTGATGGTCTTGAACAATTGACGGGCCAGTTGATGCTGCTCGAGCAGGTGGCGGAAATTCATGATGGTGGTGCGATCCGGCAGGGCGCTATCCAGGGATAATCGGGCAAACAGGCGCATGGAGGCGATTTCGTACAGGGCATCTTCCATGGCACCGTCGCTCAGGTTGTACCAATGCTGCATGCAGTGAATACGCAGCATGGTCTCCAGCGGATAGGGCCGTCGGCCATTGCCCGCCTTGGGATAAAACGGCTCGATGACAGCGGTCATATTCTGCCATGGCAGAATCTGCTCCATGCGGGAGAGGAAAATCTCTTTTCGGGTCTGACGGCGCTTAGTGCTGAATTCACTATCGGCGAAGGTGAGTTGATGGCTCATGATGTCCCTCTGGGATGCGCTCCGGATGAATATGATGATCTCATATCAGGAACTTGTTCGCACCTTCCCTAGTGTAGCTAGAATTTTTGTTCCATTTGTTGAGCTTCAAAATCTCTCGTTGCCTTCAATAATGAAGCGCCACTGTAGTACTCCGGTTCAGTAATATCATCCTCTTTATTCAACCATTGCGAGGCTGATTCATTGCCTGTCTTAACTGTACTCACATCGCTGCCTTGGTATTTGGGCAACATTACGGCATCCACTTCTTGATAAACGCCATTGCGTTTCACCAGGATTTTAACCGCTTTCGCTTTGCTGCGTTTTTCGCGCACTTTATTAACCAGATACAGCACGACAATCCAGCCTACCAGTACGTAAAGAAAAGTATTCATAATGCCCTCCTTTGTATGTGTCCATTATACCAGGTTCCGTCCCAGCCCAAATAGGTTCGGTGCATGAAAAATAGACTTTCCCGCTTGAATCTGCAAATCACCTCCGGCGTGCCTTTGCTGCCCCGAGAGATATTTTCTTTCCGGATGCGTCTGACAGATTCAGAAAAGGTACTTTTCTGCACGACGGATTTAATTTAGATTCTCTGACTTCACGCCCCACCAGCCAGAGCCCACGGCCGCAACCTTTACGAAAAAAACCGTCAAAATTACCAATGTCGATAGCTCCCCACCAGCGGACGCCTGCGAACAGCATCAATCACCACCACCCCCACATCCGCCACCAGCGTCACCACCACCCCCACATCCACCATCACCGCCTGAGGTATCGGGGGTAAAGAAGGAACCATTTCCGTCGGCAATCCCCCCTCTCTTACTATCCTGCGTATACCGACGCCCTTCGGTCTGGGAATGGCAAAGTGCCTTTTTATTACGGGCTCTCAAAAATAGACAGCAGAAAAGACATACAACCACATAGAGGGTTAAAACAATATTGAGAATCATAAGCACCAGTGAAATCCTGTGAGTCATCGTTAATTGTCTGAGTATTTATATCAAAGTCCCTCGCGCTTAATTTTTGCTAGCACGTCCCTTTTCTCTCGATCGCGAATTAAGATGGCTCAGTTCAGTTACAGACGACACACCGCAGGCATCCGCCAGGCATATCTACACGCAGGTCGGGAGGTCACGACGATTTCTTTCCGGATGCAAGATACCTTTTCAGTTCCCCGGCGCCATCTCGGCACCGGGCGAAACCATCTGCATGCGGGTCAGACTTATACCACCAGCTGTGGGCCCCGGGCAGACCCAGACTCCCTTCCCCGTTTGCCAGCACTGACATCTGAGTCCATAAAAAGAAACCCGGAGTTACCGGGTTCTTGTGCTGATCAGCTGGCCTTCAGTCCGTGGCTTTGCAGGTGGCTATTGAGCGCATCATAGGCATCGGGTTCATAATTCCAGTTACGCCAGATCAGCTGGCGATCGTGGTCGCGATGATTACGGATGGCAATCTGGAAATGGCCTGCTGGCTGGAGGTTTTCGATAAAGACGTTCTGGTAACCGGCGGCAACGGCGCGGGCTTGAGCCAGTGATAACGGTGATTCGTTGCTGAAAAATCCGCTCATGGGCATTTCCTTCATAATGGCCAGGCCTGAGCCTGGCACTGGGTGTCAGGCCACAAGGCGTTTCGCGAGTTTAACGAAGTGATCTTGGTTGTTGTAGAGCGGCATCTGATAGGCCCGGTCTGAAATAAACATCCGGATCTGGTCAAACGTCATGCCGCAGTTAAAGCCGGTTTCGCTGACATTAGCCCGGGGAAAATCGGCGCAAAATTCGTTTAACACCTTCTCATGGACAATGCCGATATTAAGGAGTCCGGCAGGTCCGTTATCACGGAAAGACACCACCCGGAATGCACCGTACCAGCCCGACTGGCAGAAGAAGGTAAACGCCTGGTTCGCAAGTCCGTTAAACAGCTCGTAACGCAGGCTGGCACTTAGCGATTGACTGTCCAAGCAGTACACACGGTTGATGAAGACGCCTGGGTCGATATTTGCAGGGGTCTGCCCGTAAGCAATACACGGCATAGGCATTTCCGCAGTGTCTTTGTTATCACCAATTACTTTATATTGGGTGGCGATGATATCCGCCAGCATTGATCCACCAAGTGTGTTAATTGCTGCGATGTCGTTAATCTGAATATTAAGATTTTTCATATTTCACCTCGTCGTTTTTTATTATTATTCCACAATCGGTTTCGTGGCTAATAACCTGAAGTGAAATATTTAATAAATAATTCAGTACGACAGACACAAGCCGGTTGACCGTTCAAAAATGTCCTGTAAATGAATACCACAGACATCCAGATTAAAGCGGACAAGCTCTACTTCATTATTTGAAGTAGAAAATAAATAAAAATCAAATCCACCTGTATTATCATCTTTGAAAATTCTGAAGGAATTATTATCAACAGCGTCGGCCAGTTCAACGTGAACGCCATAGCGCACTTCACCGTCGTCAAACTGTGCAATTCGGCGCACAGATTTAAGACGGACAAATTTCGCCAGCTCCAGTTCGGGCGCCTGGGAAAACGTCAGTGCCTCGAAGATGAGATCAGCCGTTTCATGTTGCTTCCTGCGGTCGAACTCAAACAAACCGCCACCGTTGTTGCGATAGACCGGCTGAAGCGCATTGACCAGGTTGAACGACTGCCGGTTCCTGTCATATCTGTACATTTAAAGGTACTCCAGACCTGCCAGCATCCACCAGCAGGACATAATGTGATTAGTGCCAGTCGGCGATCAGTTCTTCGCACTGCAAAAAGGATAAGCACTGCTGTGCCAACACGGGCAGTACGGCAATGTTGGGTAGGCGGTTGTAACACCAGGCGTTAAACAGCATCTGCCACGGACCGGCGTAGTAACCGGCCATTTTCTTTTTTTGCTTCGGAGTACGGCACGCTGAAATAGCCTGCTGATAGAGACTTTCATTTTCGGCACCTGAGCGTTGTTGCAGTGCCTTGTAAATAAAGGAATAGAGAGAGTCGGAACAATTAGATGCGTAAGCCAGACTGGTTTTCATAATACCTCCTGTTTTTTGGTATTATATAAAATTCGACCTGCTAGCTAATAACCTACACTGAATATATTTTTAAATTCCCATAAATATTAAATATGGACGAATGTGGATTTAAGCGTTGTAAATTATTAAAACCATATCTTATTCTACCATTATGTATTCCCTACAATACGCTTGCTAATTCGTAATTTTGCAGTTATTTGAATATCACCATCCTAAAAGCTGGTAGCCACCTATTTTCCCTCGGATGTAAGTTCACAATAACTCTGTTTATTGCCTGTTCAGTGGCGGTTAAGATTTATAAATGGGTGTGCCATTCGTCAAATCGGTATCCATGGGGTTTGCAGGTACTTATTAAAACGGATCATTCACCTTTTACGTTTACTGCAAACGAGCGTAAGAATTCAGTTGCAGCTCTGCGTCCGCCTGCTGTTGCAGCACGTCCATCACCCGGCTGAGCATGGTCAGCGCCTGGGAGGGGGAGCCGCCAAAAGTCACTTTAATTTCGTTGGTGGTGTGGTGCTGCTCCAGATCGAGAATATTCACTTCCACGTCTTCGCCCTTCTCATCCTTCGCCGTACACTGAATGCTGACCCGGGTCACAGGGTCCTTAACTGTCTGCAATGGTGCCTTCGTGCTGACGTTGATCGCGATATTCTTCATTACCCTGTTTCTCCTTGACCTGTGGTGGTAACCGACCCTACCGGGTGGAGGGTCGGTCAGAAAATCATGCCTGGCCCTGTTGCTGCTTTTCGGCATGCTTACGCAGGTACTGCGTGAGATTGCCGTGGGCTTCACAGATGGCATTCATCTCATCATTGGTCAGCACTAAGGTGTACGTATCGTCGCTGAGGTTCTTAGCGGCACGTTGTTCTGCTTCTTCCGCAATACGCGAAAAAAGCGGGATTGCCGTGTCCGCAATCGTCGTCACGGTCTTTTTGTTGAGTACGCTGGAGACCGATACAGTTTTAGGCTCTGGCGTTTTGATCGGATCTTTCGCCTTCGGCTCCGGGGTGTTTTCCGGAGTTGGCTCCGGGTTGGTCCCAACATTCCCGTCCACCAGCTGCGGCGGGGTGGTCTCATCCGTAGTACCTTCGACGGATGTTTGTTCCGTCACGGTGGTTTCAGGGGTGTTTGCGTTCGTTTCCTGCACGACCGGCGCTTTCGGCTGCATGGCTGCATCAATTTTGCCAGCTTTGACGAATTTAAGGGTTTTGGCCGTCGCCTTGCCATAGACGTCGATGGCTTTGGTGATATTATTCACGGCCTTATCGCCGCTGTAGAGATATTCATCCAGCGCGACATACATGCTCACTTCCCCTGTCACCAGCATAACCTGGAGGGCTTCAGGCAGGTCCAGGACGCGAACCATCTGACGCAGGTGCTGTTCTGTTTTACCGCGACGCTTGGCCAGTTCTGCGAACGTTTTAGGTTCTTCAGCATCTTCGACCATCCGTTTGATGGAGAGCGCCTCAGCCACGACAGACAGAGCCAGATTAGAGTTACCGTCCAGCGTAAACTGTTCGGCACTGGCGCGGCTACCGCGAAACTCCTCGCAGCGAATTAACGAAATCAGTTCACGCCCTTCCTCTGCCAGCTCGATGTTTGCCATAGCGGCGGCGCGGATACGACATGCCCCCTGACGCAGAACAGGACGACCATTCAGAACCTGCACGACGATAGCTGGTACGCTTAAAGGCTCAGACTTATAGGACTCTTTAAGACTGTTCAGGTGGGCTACCACGTGGGGTAAGGAGTAGTAGCTTTCTCCCATGCCAGCGGTACGGGTGTTAAAACCTTCTTCCTCTTCGACCACTGCCGGGTTGATGACCAGACCATTGCTTTTGCGTGCGCCGTTACCGGAACGCTCCAGGTAAGTGCGCAGGCTGATATCGTTGTTAGCGGTTTTTACATCATTTTCGATAGTGGACATTGTGGCCTTCCTTTTAATTTTTCGTTTAGGGTGGTTGTTCGCTACAACACAACAATACCAGGTTCGATTCATTTCCTAATAACCTGAGGCGAAAAAAAAAGTAACTTTTTTTCCCGGGGTAATAGTACGTGATCCGTCCGTTTTAATTTTTCGCTAAGGAGGCCAAATTTAACTTTAGTGTGAAATCGGGTACCAAAAAGCCGGAATTTATCGAAAAGTTACTTTTCCGTCTGCAAGAACCCACAATAATGCAGATCCGTCAGCATGAAAGGTGTGACATGCGCTGAAGGGAAGATGAGTAAGAGGGGAACTGCGGCGTCACACGGCATCTAAAGTTACTTTTCCAAAATATGGAATGGCAATCTATCTATCGCTATAAAGGAATAACCGGGATCACTGTCGAACATCTCAACGCGGGGCAGGTAGAATGAGGGAATTAAAATCGGGCCAGGCTAAATCTGCCCGGCCATCGGGAAAGGATACGGCGGCATGGGTCTTACACGAGATAATGCGAATGTATGGTCTTTTCCGGTTGCGACTGTTGGGTTTCTTTCTCACCTGTGGCTAACCGTCGGTATTCGGCGTCACAAAACATCCGTAAGTTGGTAAAGACTTTCTCCATAAACTCAGCGTGAGCAAACGACTCACCCGGGGATTGTGTACGTTCTTTCATACATTCCTTTTTAATCATGTCGACACCTTCGGCACAGGTTGCAGCGGGTACGTCAGCGGGTCACCGGCTGGCGCTGATAATTCGTGAATCCGGAATAGTATTCTACCCTGTTCGCATGCCACATCTGGTCGATAAGCGGGGAATTTCAATCCTATATTGAACCCAGCGACCACCGCAGGGAGAAGGGGCACATGACTTGTTTGTCCGTCCGGTCTCGGCATAAGGAGCGAGCCATGAGCAAAGAGACTCTGTCACTGGCAACCCGTTACGCGGGCAACTCCTCTGTGATTTCGGAAATGCAGACAGCGCTGGACGTAATGCCGCTGGTGACGGAAGCCGTTCAGAGCGTGTGCGAACGGGTTGAATGTGAGCCCACTGAATTTCTGGACGCGATGGCGCTTGTAAAACGTTTCCTGCTGGCAAAACAAGATGAACTCCGTGCGGAAAGCGTTTCAATCCGCAAGCAGCTGGGTGAGATGGGGGAATAATGATGATTAAGTCTACTATCAGCAACGATGCGCTTCGCACCCGTATTCAGGCGCTGCGTAAAACCAGTGCAAACACCCTTGTCAGCACGGCGAAATTCGACGCTGATGCGCTGGAGGACCTCCTGCGCCTGCGTACCGCAGTGAAGCTGAGACGAGTACACGTGGTCCAGAGTGGCACCTGCGACTGCGAGGAGCCCTGTGAATGCATGCCCGGGCTGTATGTAACCGTCGACTCCGGCGTGGGTCACGGCCAGGCGGTCTGGACTTACCGGGACGACGGAAAATCCGGTCTGGCGTACTGGTGCGAATTTATGGGACTCGCTCCATTCTGGGCCGAAGACCAGATGCATGCCGCCGAACTGCTTCGCGAGAAACTGGCCCCTGACCCGACGGTTTCAACAGCGACATGACACGGCTGCACTCTCCCCCTGGGAGCCGCACTACGCGGCTCTGTTTGACCGAGAACACTATGACCGATAACAATGAAAAGCACGTTAACGCGATCCATATGAAGGGCAACGATAACGCGAAAAAAGATGAGGCCGACAAAGCAACGGCACTGGTCCAGATGCGTATGACCCCGGAGAAAAAATCACGCTATGTCCGTGAGGCGAAGCGTAATGGCCTGACTATCTCGGCATGGATTCAGCGTCATATGGATCAGGTATGTGATGAGTCAGACGTAAACTATCTAAAGAAAAAGGCTGGCGAGCAATAGGCGACAGTCCACCAGCAGCAGCGAAAAGTTACTTTCCCGGTTGCCTGAAAAGGACCGCATACTGCAAACACAAGGTGTGAACATCACACCCCCGCCCCGGCGGCTCCGGGCAAAGGAGTATCCAATGAAACTTTCCCGCCAGACCACGAACGACACTGCTGTAATCGAAGGTACCCGCAGCCACTTCTGGGGTCGCTCGCTCTACTTCATCATTGAGAATGCGCCCAGGGCACACCTCGTCGCTATTGATGAATTGCTGGATGCAGCGGGTTGGGAAAGCGATCACTGTCCAAACTACGAAGATGACGATGCGTTTGGGCATGCCGGTTACAGCTGCGGGTACATGATTGAGATCGATGACGTGGCACGCTTCAGGGCTGACTATAAGCGCCTCAAAAAGCAGATTGCCGCCCATATCGCCGCCCAGCGTAAAGCCGCAGCCAAACAGACGGCATGAATTTTAATGCAAGCGTTGAGCCTGCATCTAAAAGGAACTGTGCAATGACCGAACAACTATCGGATGAAAAACTGCACCAGCTGGAAGGTGCTGCCGCAAATTACCGTACGACATACCAGGCGCACCTCGCTAATCCACTGGATGGCTCCGCAGTACAGGACTGGGATGAAGCGACCCGTCAACTAATGGCGGTCATCAATTACGATGAAGCCAATATTATCGCGCACCTACTGGCTCGCCGGGATGCAGATCTTGCCAGGCATGAAAGCGACATGACCCGGGCTATCGCAGCTTGGCAGACGGCATCCGTGAAGCTGTCCGAGCAGGCCAGCCAGCAACCAGAATTCCACCTCCGCCGTGTTGGTGGGGACGAGGAGCTCTATGCCCCTTGTGGAAAAGATTATCCACGGGGAAGAGCGTACTACGTTAAGCCGGTAGTGAGCCTGGTTACCGTAAATTGTCCGCCCTGCGACCAATGCTTTGATTCTGCCGACGCCGCAACGGCCTACCGGGATGAGCAGTGGAGACATGTGCTGAGTGAAGCTGGTGTGCTGGTTACGCCGGGGGAGACAGCCCCGGTTCAGCCCACTGAAGACAAGCCGCTTTCCAAATAGTGCGATTGAAAATGAAAACGAAGATGAAACAGCCCAAATCTGCACTTCAGAATGCGATGAAGGGCGAAGAGCCTGCGAGCGTACAAATTCAGATGCGTGCCACTGTAACAAGAAAAGAACGCTATAAGGCGCAGGCAATTCAGGAGGATCTGAATTTAACCGAATGGATGGCGAATCATCTGGACGCCGTCTGTGACGCCGCCGAAGGAAAGGCATCCGTCAGCATCTTTTCCCCGGTTGTACCGGAGAAGATCCCAGACAGCGTCTACCAGGTCATCTATCAGGAATGCGGCGGGTTCGTGGACTGCGATGCGAATGCCCAGACGATCTGGAATGCCTGCCGCCAGGCCATTCTGAAAAACGTGAAAGACTGAATACCCGGCGTCATTTTACCGGATGCAGCAAGGACAAACATGACCATAATTGAACGCCGTGCAGAGATGCGCCAGACGGCCATTAAAGCTCTGCTGGATGCTGAAGAAGCACTGACCGCACTGGCTATGTCCTATGAGCTACAGCCCAATGAGAAGACCAGTGCATGTCATCCACAAACCAGTACTCTCTCCACGACCAGCCAGGTTCGGAAATTGCGGCGGGTCCTCGAAAAATTGAGGCGTTGAGAATTAAACAGGACGCAGGAGGAGGTACCCAGTGCGAGCCGCAGCCGTTCTGGGGAGAATTTTAATCCGACGGTATTCCACTGAGACTGTTGAATGCCTTGGGTAATTGAGTGGCGGTCTGCCACCGAACGGAAGGAAAAAAGGGTTTCCCCGACCGGAGAAACCCTTTTCTAAAGGTGCTATTGGCTTGCTGGCCACATCTGAATCGAGGGGGGTTACCCCCCCTCTTTCAGCTACTTACCGGATTCGTAGTCCATCACAGCCGACACTTCCCGCGTACCGTCTTTCAGCCGCAGTTCGCAGAGCGAATTGCGCGTAAGCCAGGTGAATATCAACAGCGTAAGACATACTATCAATACGCACAAAACAACGGGTTGGTTCGGCAGTTTCATGGCTTCTTCTCCTTGCATTTTTGCAGGTAAGAGGCTAACCTTTAATGTGACTAGCATCAGGGGCCTCGGGTTAATTTGAAAAAATTACTCGGGGCTTTCTGCTTTTTACCACAGTCAAACAGTGATTCTGCTGGCTGGGGCAAAAGCCTCCAGCACCGAAGCCATTATACCACCCAGCCCCCTTCAAACGAACAGGTCGACCGCCTAAATATTTAATAAGTAAGTATTTCAGGTTTTGCTGCCTCGCAGGCCGTAACAGCGGACGGCTGACGTAATCGCTGACGAAACAGACGGATGCAAATCTCTACACTCAACGCCGCCAGCCCGTCCGGTCCCCCGCTTCTTTCCGGCTGTAATCAGTCAGTCTTCGAACCCGCGATCAGTGACAAACGGTGAGCACGAACACAACTGTGCATTAGGCTATCCGGGTAATGGGCGATTTTCTCCAGTTTCTCATCGAGGCGGGTATACGTCAGTCGCCTGATTTTCGTTAGTTCCTCGTGAAGCCAGCGTTTGATAAAGGGATTGCTGGAAAGCAGCACCAAATCGGAGTCCTCCACTTCATCAAAAAGCCAGACGGGTTTTGCCGGAGTAAGACGATAGAGCCAGGGACGCGAATAGTCCCCCGTCGCAATCAGGAACCAGACAACAATGCCAAGTGCGAGCTCCATGACCAGCATCAGGGTAAACTGAATATCCCGGACGTCAGGCTCTCCGGTAAAGCTCATCAGTCGGTCGCCAGTTGCCACACGCTGGATAATACATACCAGCATCAGCAGAGCAAGCAAAAGCCCCATGAGCAGCCCGCCATTCACCTCAAAAGTAGCTTTCTGGACGCGATCAGGCGGTACCTGTCTACGGTAGCGGCCGACCACTTCGCCGATCAGTTCCCTGATGGCCATGCGTTCTTCATCGACCGTTGTTGCGGTATATCCGGACGGGTCCGATTCAGTTTGGTTCATGTACCCTCTCCTCACTCTGAAAATTAATGGTCACAGACACGCTGATCATACCCGGTGAACGGGAGCTAGTTTGCGGGTTAAGGGCTCGAAAAAAACGGGATTAAAGAGGGAAATGACAGCAGGAAGGTGGGATGCAATGAGCTGTTTTGTTTCCCTACAGTTAAGTGGGGGGGGAAACTGCCATCACCGGAATACGCTGAGAACGGAACGGGCCAAACCGATAAGATGGACGGGCGCTATTTTGATTCCAATATTCGGGATTTTTCTTCCCGCGTCGCCAAACGGGCACTTCCGGAACGGTCGCGGATGAGTAGCGGCTTATCTTTTTTCCAGCTACTTATCGCCGTTTCCCCGAACCGACGCGGCGCATTGCGGTTCCAGCTGGCGATAACGTGGTTATCGTAAACCTCCTGAATAACGACAGAATGAAGAGTTACTGTCTTAATGGTGGTATTGCCCATTTTGGTTCGGAAGAGTGACCAAACGGTCATCCCCGCCTCCAACTGACTGAGTTTCATCTTTGCTCCGGTGATATCGGGGAAGTCGACGTGGTGACGTATTTAATCATAATCACTCACAGCGGATAATGCCGCCAGGTAACAGGGTACTGTCAGCCCAGGCATGAGCAGTCCTTACGGCTATCGTGATTCGGCCAGTGTGCGGGTAATAGTCGCACGCTGACGCTGACGCTCAGCCTTACGCTGGCTGCGGCGGTAAAGCGGTTTCGCAGCAGCATAACGGCAATCCTCCGGGTAGTACCAGCAGCAGCCACAGGGCTCAGGCTGCGGTTTTCCGGCAAGTCCAAATGGTTTCATAATGTCACCTTTAAATGGAAATATTGTTCAGTTCCCGGCCTTCAGACACGGGTTCATTAATGAAGCGGCGTTGCATAAACAGGTACAGATAACCCTCTGTCGAGAACATACAAAGATTCTCAGTAATACAGGCATCGAGATATTCTGTGTCGCTCTGGAGTCGTTTAATGACGCTCATCTGGTTAGCCGCCGACTGAATCAGCGGATATCCATTAACAGCACGATGAATACCTGAGCGGAATAACGAACGAGCCTTTCCAATCTTTTCCCGGGCAGCGGTCATTTCCATCTCGATAACCGACTGTCGCGCAAGATTAATAGCATCGCCGGATAATTCCGCAAAGCTGACCAGAGACTTATTCATCTAAAACTCCTTTCAGAAATGTGAGCTCATTATATCAATACGGCCTCTGGCCCAAATAACCCGTGGTGAAATATTTTGACGAATATCTGAAAAGTGAAAATGGCAACCGGGAAAAGGACGGGTTTTATTTTAAGTGTGCCGATGACGTCTGACAGGGGAATTAAATTTGACGGTCTTTGATTTAAAAAAAGGTAGAAGGAGGTCACCTGGACACCTCCTTCTCCGGCGCTCAGTTTGAGAATACGTTAACGCTGTAGCGTCTACCGAGCACCTCGGCAGTGGTATCCACAATTTTCTGAATATCATCGGTAATCGCGGGTTTACTGAATGCGACAGTATGCAGTTCGCCAGCTTGTTCCGCCGTCGCGCCATCATGAAAGCGGCTGGCATCGTACAGCTGGACCCGGAGCGTCCGGGTGTGATCAACATGGGGCAATGTTCTTCTCCTGTTCAGCCAGTCGCCATAAGCGTTAATAATCACTTTCTTCCGGTTGCGGCTGAGTGACAAACTGGTACTTTACTCCATTAGGGACACCAACGGCTTTTGCTACGGATTCACACAGCAGCGACAGGTCATTCAGCGTCATCGGATATTCGATGTCGACTGAATATAGGGCCCCGGCATTCTCGGCGTCTTCGATGTTTTTAAACTGGGCGCTGAAAATGGCGACGGTAGAAATTTCAATGTTGTGCATGAGTCAGTCCTTATGAAAAAAAAGCCACCGAAAGGTGGCTGAGTAAAAGTTACTGCGCCTGGCTGGCCTTGTCCGCATTTTTGGTGTAACCAACTCGGGCAATGACGACGGCAATTGCAAGGAGAGCAGCGAGACCGCCGTAGAATACAGATCGGGAAACATCGGCGAACATATCGCTCAAGTTATCAACGCCGAGGAGAAATACACAGATAATGACGATAAAGCGAACTGGTTTGCTATAAAACAATTTCATCAGTAGCTATCCTTCTGGGGTGAAATGACAACAGCATTACACCACATCAGATACCGTTTTTTTTTCGCTAACGGGCCTATTTTGACCAGAAAAAAATAGCGCCTCAGGGTTGGCAATGGCGAGGTTCTTTTCGAGGTACCTGTGGTCATCCCGTCCTGATATCAGAGAGAAAAACGGTTCCAATTGAAAAATTTAGTCGCGTTCGATGGACCTCAGGAGATCACTCCCAGTGGCGCTCAGCTTGACCTGATAATAACTTCCCGGTAAAGGCCGCTGGGACGGATTAACCAGCTCAACCAACCCAAGCCGAAAGAGGACCGGGGTGCTACGGCATCGCACATCATCCGATGCCCCCCTATACATCCGGCATTCCCGGGCCCGACGAAATTCACCGCAGATCTCATACTTCGTTCCGCTTGCCAGACGATGCAACACATAGATTTGGGCCTGTGTAAGCGGGGAAATAGGTCGCTTTGTGTCAGCCATAATACTCCTTTTAAGGTGGGTCTGTTCGGCTGGCTGAAAGATCAGGGACAGACCATGTTAGACCGATACAGCCTGTGACTCGTTTATCCATTCACCAGCGTTATTTTTGTAGGGGATACTTTGAGACTAAAAGCCTTAAGTTTCTTTTCGATTGCGAGTTCAAACCACTCAAGCGGTACAGTAACTGTACTATCATCTCCTCCCATAATCTGATCAGACTCATAATTCCAATCTTCATCAAGCGACGGATTCATTCCACGGGCATAGATAGCTGTATCTCGGGAGACAGGACTTCCATCCAGAGAAGCATTGGTAATCAGACAGACGCCATGGCCTTTTACCAGAGTAATCTGAGGGGTCAGACGGGTCTGAACCATATGCTTTGGCGATGGCCAGAAAACTTCCCCTGCCAGGCAAGCTTCTTTTTCCGTCTTACCAGCTTCGTTAAGAGGCACCCCCCCCGGATAATTTGTTGGCTCAAAAAGCTGATCAACGGTTGCAAGGAATTGCTCCGCTGACTGGATTTCTTTAAGCAGTTTTTTTACCCCTGAAATCTCGAATGTTAATCTGCTCATCTGATTATTCTCCGCAATCCGGCGCTAGCATCAAATGCTTGGTTGCCAAGAGCAGCTCTTTGACGTCAGCAGGAGAAACCTCCCCATTGCCTTCGACAGCGTCCTGTAAACGCTGACGCGTCGCCTGAATCGTATCAGACGACAGAGATGCAAGTTTGCTCAATACCGCGTTAGCTTTTTCCACTGCGGGATACAGGGCTTCTGAGGTGGTATTGTCTACATCATTATCGAAGACCAGCTCAGACTCCATATTAATATTGTCTTCAAGCCAGCTAGAAAGAATATCAAGAAAAGACATGACTTTATTAATCTGCATTTTTTTGCCCTCGGTTGGTGTAAACCCAATATAACAAACCGACTCTCCCGGCTAATAACCCAAAGAGCAAAAAAATAGATAAATTAGATAGGACAGAATTTAGTTTAAAAAGGTGTAAAGACAGACCCGCTATAAATAAACTCAGCACTGAAGGAAAAAACCTTCCATATCGGAAGGCTTATGGTGCATCAGGTAAAAACTACTGCTGCTTCTGGAACGCGACGAACGTCGCGAAAACAGCTATCAACACTGCCATGAAGTAAACCAGGTATGAGCCGGATTGCCAGATATTTACGCCGAAAAAAGAAAGTAACTTTCCGTCCGGGATAATAGAAAAAGCCAGGTTCCATAATCCGGTCAGTACAACCTGAGCGATAATCATTTTTCCCAGCGCACCCAGTTCCTGAGTTGCATACATTGCAGCCATTACAAATGTCAGAACTACCACAAGGAGAGCAGACAAAGCCACAACCGAAATGCTCAGTCCGACGGACGTAAATATAATGGCTTCTTTAAAAGCCAGACCTGTAAACCCCCAGATCAGAATGACTAAAATGAAAAACAACAGGATAAATTTCATTAAAATTGCGTCCCTCTTTCAGTGGTAGAATCTGGCTACGATGTCAAAGGCCAGCCTACCACTCGCAGAATGTATAACATGAGGTTAAATACAAATCCGTTCACAGGCCCGTTTCAGTGTTTCTTTGGTATGACATTGTGTGGCCTGATTTAACTGTGTCCGGATATGCTGCTCATCATGGCCGTCAGCAATAAAGAGTTTGATTTTACTTTCAAGACGGCTCATTGCTTCGTACAATTTCGCTTCTTTATTGTTCTTCATGAAGCGAAGAACGTAATCCGCAATAATATGCACAGGCGGTGTTTTGATTTCACGGGAGCGATTGCTGGTCATGATTCTTTCCAATTTTTTGTATTGAAAATACCGTTATACGGTGCCACCACATTTAAGCCAACCTTTTCCGGTTGTATAAGAAATGCGACCGTCCTTAATTAGCGATTGCAAACGGCGGTCAAGAATCCGCAATGGTTGCGGATTGCTTTCCCTAGCAGCAATCCTGTGACACTCTGCTTTGATTTCTCCGGCAAATAATGTCGCGAACGGCTTAGGAACCGGGGTTAGAACTTCGATGAGTGCCTTGTCCAGCGCCAGATATTCATCCATGTTTATGTCCTTACACATAATAAACTAACTATGATTTAACTAATTATACCGAATCGGGGTACGAACCGAATAACCTACAGGTTGGAAAATCAACTTCCCCGGTATATCCATTGAGAGTCTGTCAGCCTGTGCAACGACATCAGGCTGATCGCCACTCACCCGCTAATAACAATGGCCTGCTCCGGTTGTGGCTGGCGATCCCCCCGCAGTGCCTCAGACTCCCTGAGACGGGCTGATGGCATCGTCATTGCCTTAAACCCCTCTTCCCGCGTACGCACCAGCATCCCCCACGAATAGGTTTCACAGACATCGTTCTCTAAATTGGGTTCGGTCGACAGCAGGGACTCCATCTTCGGTTCGATGTGTACCGGCGCAATGTTTTTATAGACAGGGTGAACACGATACTCTTCAGACGCCTGTGCCCGGTAGCTCCCTTGCGCCAGCAGCACGTCATGGGAAACCAGGTCATATTCCGTATCTTCGACAAAGGTCTTCAGGGTGTGCGTTATTTTGCCGTATCCTTCAATATTCCAGACGGAGACCATCGTAAACTCTTCTAACGCTCGGGGAATTTTGACCAGAAATCCATTCAATGCCTTGCGACCCTTCAGCATACCCACCAGGTATTGCTTGTTCGGATAAGGGCGCATCGCAACCAGGTCATTTCCTGTCAGGTGAAGCGACAGTTCCGTGACGCTCACGGAATCCAGCGTGCAGAGATTTCCCATCGGATGCAGGATTTTAGGTACCAGGTGTAAAAACATCGTCATTATCCTCGTTTATTATGGTTTCAATTATTTCGGTGTCGCTTGATACATTTCGAACCAGAAGACAATCGGCTTCTCCGTGACTTCAATTAATCCAAATCGCTCTGCGGTCCTGAAGTTGACGCTGTATGCCCTGGCGCGTTCTACCTGGCGGCTTATTTCTTTCCGCATTCCTTCAACACTCAATGCACCTTTAAAGAGATTGCAGGGGGCGCAAGCCGGAAAAAGATTTTCGATTGCATGCAGTTCAGGATGCATGACCTTACCGGTACTTCGAGCCTGGTGTGTCACTCGACTTCCAGCGGGGGCTCTGACCATTTCAAAATCCCGCCTCACCGGTTCAACATGATCGGCATGCCAGCCTTTTTCCGGCAGAGTACAGCCGCAATAGGCACACCGACCACCAAATTTCAAACGCAGTTCGGCTCGTTGCTCTTTGGATATTTTATTTTTGGGCTTTGAAAATCGCCCATCATCAGATTTAACCTTCGGGAGGAGTTCTGAAAAATTGGGTAATTCGATTACTGAGCCTTTGTTATTTAGAACTTTCACCGGACCTCCCAACCATATTAAGACGGTTTTTTATTAAATTTCCTGAATTAGTTTTCGGATTTTAATCAGGTGTGGTCGGCTTAATTTACATAGCTGTTCGGTCGCGGCATCCAGAGTGGGGAATACATGGGCCTCATTAATATCCACTGTCCAGTATTTCGCCTTCCCTTCCCCCAGATCAGATTCAAAATAATTTCGCTTTACTCCGACCTGCTTTGGTCTTCCATTTATCCTGATAATCTCGTGCCGCTCATCGAAGATAAAACCATCACCGACTAACGTCAGAAGAACAAAAGGACCTTCGGGTTTTTCCGTACCCAGCGAACTCACCTCATTATTCATGCGACTTCCCCAGCAATGCGCTCAAAATTGATTACCCACACCCACGGGTTGGCCTGCCAACTGTCTTCTCCATAGGTGTCTTTCCAAAGGCTGCGGAAGCCAAGAAAATGCTTATCGCCAATAACACAACATTCGGTTGGGGCTCCTTCAGCTTTCGCATCCTCTTCGCTGATGCTGTTTAACCGCTCTACTCGCAAATCGGTGATTTCCAGTACTATACGGCTGGCCCAGCGAGGCATATGGATAGAAGGTGTCCACGCACCTTCGAACTTCATATTTTCTGTACGGGGCTTCCAGTCGGCCTCATCAGGGATCGACCACAGCCCATAATCCCCCGAACGCTGTTCACAGCTCGCACGGTAAATGCGGGCTGCTTCAGATCTGTCCATCACAATGTTGTCATTCCAGTCCACCGCGCACGCATCTTCATTCCCGAGCAAGGAAAACGCTTCACGTACAGTAATACGGTCGCCAACTACACCGTACGGACAGGCGCGAAGCGCCGAATTTGGCTGAGTTCCTGTTGGAAGCCACCAGTCATGCGTATGCCCACGATGTCGCGGTGTTTGCGCAGGCCTTACCGACCATTCAGGTGAACTGTACTGAGGCTCTATAATCCGCCGCGTCTGTGTTTTCTGGTTTGCCAGAATTGCCCTGACCATTTCATCTTTAAAAAGCATTCCACGTGTCTTCACTGTGGTTTCTCCTTTCACACATGGTTCACACATTGAGAAGCCTATCCATCTTTATTCGCCCATCCCTGGAAACGACAGTCGTTACACGGTCGCGGGACTCTACATCCCTTCCTGAAAACGTGGTGTACACACCCCGAATTAATCTTCATCCGCTTCCACTACCGGCTCGGTCGTAATTTCATATTTCACGCAACCAGGTGCATCCAACGCTTTCGCGACAGACTCACACAGCAATGACAAATCATTCAGGGTCATCGGATATTCAACTTCCAGGCTGTAAAGTGCATTGGCGCTGGAGGCAGTGGCCTTGTCAGCGTGGCAGGCATTAAAAATGAAAACGGTATTTTTTTCTTGAATAGTCATAGTGCAATCCTCTGGATAATTAGCCCTGTTTTCAGGACGGTTTTCGATTAAAATTATCTATTCTTTTTTATTACTTACTGAAATCTGTTGAACAGGTTCTGACTGATCATTTTCTCCGACCGGTGTTTTGTCGACAAATGACCATTCTTGTTTGGGTTCTTTATATAAAGCACTAGCCTCAGTATTCATCCATGATTCAAAAGCAACATAAGTCATGCCTTCCTCACTAACGCGGGCCTTAAAAACCTCCCAAGCTTGCAGATCAAGCGGCTGGTACTCTTTCAGCGACTGGTCAAGCCATCCCTTCCAGATTTCCTTACGATGTTTAAAATGAGGTATAGCCAGGTATGCATAACTACCCGCAACACAAATTAAATACAGGAAGCCGCTCCATAGAGAGGAATTGAAAAAAATCTGACCAGGGAAAATACATGCCACTATGGCAATAATTAATAGCAGGTGTTCCTTACCAGTGGGCTTATTAAATTCCCAGTTGATTGAAATGCCCCTTATCTTCCTTAAGTTCCTTTTTTTATCCTCTTTATCGGTCATATATCAGTCCCTAATAGTTTTAAAATGGATGTTGTTAGTCTGATGAAAAAAGTTACTTTTCAAACCCGCACCGTAACGGACTTCACCCCTGCGAGCATTACACCACACACATTTCATCTATTTTTCCGTTAACGGGGCTATTTTCACGCTTTTTTAGGTCTGTCTGATTGTGCTAATTGCCTCACGCCAGCAGGCGGACCAGACGATTCAGCAGAGGCCTTAACAGTGCCGCAGTACTCTCCCGGCAATCATCCACATGCCGGAATCCCGTCTTTTTCGAAGACTGGGGACCGGACAGCATCCTCAGCGCCCAAATAACCTCCCGTAAGGTTTCGTCGTACTCCTGGGAAATACACCTGGCTAACGTCGTCAGAAAGCGTTTTCTGACAGCCCGGTAATACAACCGTTCCTCCGGTTGCATTGATTGAGGCTTAATCCGCAGGTTACAGAGAGTCAGTACAGCGTCGAGCAGACCGGCTTTCAGTTCGTCACCCGTCCGGGCCAGATGTTGCTGGCGTTCGTTCTCCAGTTGCGTCGTGATCCATGCCCCAAGAGGCGTTCGGTTGTGGGTGTGCAGCGCCACACAGGCCGCAACACAGCACCAGAAGCGCAGTTTCTGCCGCTGCCCCCGCAGTTTACGGGCAACGAGCAGGCGGTAATCGCAGTCGGTCAGGATCTTGAAACGGTGGCTGACGAGCAGGGACGGCAGCGGCGTCTGGTCGTTAATGCCAAGACGTGAAAAGGCCTGCCCGCGTTGAGCGAGGCGGTGGTACACCGCACCTTTCCCCCGGGAAATTCGGACGGCGCCGTATCTAAGCAGGTACTGTGCCGCCGCCACGGGGGTAAACTCACCGTCAGACACACGCTGGCGTAATCCGTCATATTCATGCCAGATAATCCAGGACGCAGTGTCTTCATCGACCGTCAGCTCATCCTCTTCTTCGAATGCAACGATGTTCAGGCTTTCCCCGCTGCTCAGCAGGCTGCGGGAAGCACGGTCATCCTCCCGACCGTCAAAATAGGCCATTTCGGCAGACGGATCAGACAGCCCGTCAAATGACGTCCCGATACGGCCTTCCGGCAACTTCATCCAGCGTGGTGCTGGCATCGGCGTGCGGGGTACGGGTTGCATAGCTGGCTCATCGTCGAGCAGATCCAGTGCCCCCCCTTCCCACACCTGGCGGTAAAGTTCGATGGCGCGAAATGGTCGCGGGTTAAAGCAATGCAGTGACCAGAGAAAGTCGATATGCAGCACGTTGGCTTCCTGCACCAGTCGAAACTGCGGCTCCGCCATGCGGCGGTTATGCGCCGTATCTTCGACCTCGCCAGAAAGTAACTTTTCCCGCACCGCTGCGGCCCGCTGGGCCTCCACGTAATCGAGGCTGCAACAGATATGGAACAGTCGTTCGGTCAGGGACGACGAGAAAACATTGGGCTGAAGACGCACATACCCGCCCTCAAACACTTTGCGGCCGATATAATCCCGAAGGCTCCAGTCGTACTGGATTTTGGTCAGGAAACGCTGAAGGCGGTTTAGACCAGCCTGGTAGCCGTACTTCTCAGGATCAGTGCGGAGTAAGGTTTCCATCGAGTGGTCAATGCCGACGGCGCAGCATAGCGAGCATCCATAGCGAGCGCCGCAGGCAGAAGACCGGGCCGTGTATTTCTCCGGCGTCCAGATACATTCCCCGGTCGCGTCTTTGTAAAGCGTGGCGAGGCTGAAGTTGTCCGGCAAAAAGCTTGGCAGCGGAAATCGCGCCAGCGAACCACAGGCCATCAGAAATGACCAGATATCCTGTGTCCGCCACTCTTTCACCGGGTACAGTTCGCCGCCGAGCTCCGTGAGCGAGACGCTGTCCGACTGCCCGCCCATTCTGAGGATGTTGCCTGCCCGACGGGCGCTCTCATCATCGCGGGAACCCAGCATCAGGCACACTTTGTTGCGGACGGAAGCTGGTGCATTTTTTAAATAACGGGCTTTGGCCTGGCGCAGTGGAGAGCGTTTGAGATCTGTAGAGCATTGACGCGTATTGGAATTTGTCCAGGTCGGAAGTCCGCGCCCGGTCAGAATGCGTCCGACCCAGCTCTGGGTCATGGACGGGTGGGCCACCAGGACGGTCACGGGCAGTTGCTGTTCGGCAATAAAGGCTCGGAGCTGGCTGAGAACCTGCGTGGACTGATGATGCATCTCAGGGTTTTCAATCAGGGTGTTGGAGATCTGAATGAAGTGGTGCTGGCTGACGTTCGACCCGTTCCGTACGGCACGGATCAGGGCCATGAGGAACAGGTGCAGTAGCGAGTGGGAGTCTTTCCCGCCGCTGTAGCCGACGCACATGGTCCAGCCTTCGGTAATCGCATGATAAATGGCACTGGTTGCCGTCGTCACGCGCGATGCGAGACTGACCGGCTCACCGGCATCGGTATAATTCAGATCCGCATCGGTCTTCAGTGTTTGCCAGACATCGCCCCATTTATCCTGCGTCAGAATGGCAGCGTTAGCCGCCTCAGAAAATTGAATTTCTGAGGGTAATTCAAGGAATGTTTCTTTTATTTCGATATACATATTATTTCCTGAATTTTGGCTTTCGCTGCATTATCGCGTTATTTATTAAACCCATCTAATATCTTCAGTGCAATATGTGAAGATAAAATTAGTTAAATTGGAATTATGCCAATTTAACTAAATAGCACTGAATAAATAGAATTACGCGGCAATAAATATATTATCTTTACCACGCTCTCACGAATACTGCTGGGTAATTAAAACCGTCGTATTTGATTCCAGCTCTGCCAACGGAATTCTGGGGGTATTGAGCATCATGTCATCACCGCAATGGCGGGGTACAGCCGTCAGTTGAAATGATTCTTTCATGACCCGGATGGAAGTTGTTTCCGTGCGAGAGGACGGCATGACGTCCCGGAGCATGGTTTCCTGCCCGTTACTGTCACTTTCAATAAATGCAGCCTTCGCCATGAGTTCCTCAATGTCCTCTTCCGATGTTTCGGACCAGAGGCAGTCATAGAAGAAAAACTCTGCAACGTACAAATCATTCTCTTTCACGTATGCCGCCAGTTCACGGATACGCTGAGCCAGCGATGTATCAATGGAAAAGAAGACGCTTTGCGGGACTTCACTCGCAAATTCATTGATGCAGCTAGCGGACGCAATCAAAAGTTTATTGAACATTTCAGCTCTCCATGCCACCGGCTGTCCCGGTGGCAATCTAGGGTTATCAGGCAGTCACGGGGCACAATACGTCCAGCGAAGGCAGCAATTTGCTCAGGCTGTCGTACACGACGGGCGTCAGTTCGGTGACGCTGTGAAGCGCCATGCTGGTGTTGTCTTCTTCGCTGAGAATGATGACTCCATCCTCATCAGGATCGTCAGAAGTACTCTCGTCCGAGGCCAGGCGGTGGCGTGCAACGTCATAAGGCGATTCAGACGCTTTGCAGCTCATCAGATAGCATTCTGTGTATGTGTTTTCGTGGTTATACTGGTTCACTTTCACCAACGCATACTGAACACCGGCATCATGGGCTTCGTTCATCAGGCGGGAAAAATTAAAGCCTTCCTCATAGTGGTGTGTATCTTTAGTCACCACGATTGTCGCACCGCCGAACTCGTTTTCGCGTGGTCGGTCGCAGACGAAAGCGGCATTGATTGTGACCATTTCAGGCAGGTTAAACACCGACAACACGGCAGTTGTTACCGCGATTGCGTGGTCGAGGTTAATGCTTTCATCATGGCTGATTGCCAGACCGCTACCGGTGATTTCCGCTTTGAGTTCCAGCTCGTAATTGTCTTCTGGTGACTCCGGCTGACCAAAAGTCGGCTCAAACGGATCGCACTCCGGGTGGTTCTGAATAATACCCAGGACCAGCAGTTCAGTGAGGGAACACTCTGAAGCAGGTTTAGACAGCAGGTGATCACCTTCCGACACATCCGTGTCCGTAACATACGCAATCGCGTCCAGAGCCATCTGAGCCTGTTCCTGTGAACAGAGAATTGTGAAGGATGCCTGAGTGTAATTATTTGCCATTGCATAACTCCTTATTTAATTAAGTGTGATTGCTGTCTGTGAATAGATAATATCAAAACAGATACCCGCACCTAATAACCCGAAATGAAATATTTTCGAAGTTTTTATAGAGAAGACAGGCGCCATACTTATTAATCCAGCCATTATTTAGAGGGCGGCATTAAGTAATTATGCGGAAAAAATAAAAAACCGCCACAAGGGCGGCATTTATTAAATGGGAAAGATTCAGTTATAAGGTATGTGTCAGGGCGGAAACAATGATCCGGTCTGGTAACAGTGATTGAAGGGACGCCGACGAAATGACAAGTGCCTTTTCAATGTGTGCCTCTCCGTCGGCGATATGTCGCCGGAATGCCGCTTCTGCTTCACCGGAGGAGTCGGCTTCAACCAGCATCACTTCTTCCTCATCATCAAACATCATGCGGCCTGAGATAATATACAGTCGGCTTAAGTCCGGGGGATTTACAGCGTTGCCCTGTTTGTTAATCATCATTTTTCTCCGTCTGCAATTTTTAAATTTGTCAGTTCTGCTACGGGTAAAATACACCATCAGCCCTGTAAACCCGGACAGGTATCAACGTAGCTCATCGGTTTGCCAATCGCGGCGCTTAGGCGAAGGATTTCGCCGATGGAGACGTACCGCAGCATTTCAGAACGCCCGTGTTTCTGGTATTCATCCACCGACATGGTGCGCCAGTCCTTGTGCGGTGTGTTTTTGCACAACTGCCAGTTGTCGACAGTGGTCGGGCGACGCAGGACATACACACCCAGCGAAGGCGTGAGGCCTAAGCCAAATGACTGCTGCACCACAATACGCACTTCAGAGCCGTCGGGGCGTTTCAGTGTCTGAGTAATTTTAGTGATGAGCTGTTCGGATTCCATACTATTAACCTCGACCGTCAGTTGGGTTGCTGTAGGGATATTTTAGCAAAGTCGGTTCACTGGCTAATAAGTACAAAGCGAATTTTTTAAAAATAGAGGAATAAAACAGGAAGAGAACAAATCTGGAAACAGCAAAATCACATTATCCGATTGCAATTCATTTCACATTTGACATATTCGGAATTAAGTACGCAACGAACCTGCATCGTCTGGTATAAAAGTATATTTCAAATATTCAGGTTATTATCTGAAGTAAAATACTCTCTGCCCCGGTTGCAATACCAGACGGAACACAAGACGTTATGAAGAGCCTGTCCCGGTTCAAAAGCTGCGGCTAATTTTTTCTGACCCACTTAACGAGAATGCCAGCCAGAGTCGCAGTCAGCATCAATGCCCATACTGAAGAAATAAAGTTAAGCAATGGAATACGCTCAGAATAATCACAGGTACTGGATGGGTCACTGGCAAATTTACAGATAAATTCGGGATCAAGCCCCCAGTAAACGAAAGAAAATAACACAACGAGCGATACACTGATTTTAAAGATTTTTTCGCTTGTCATCATTTATCATCTCAATCCAGGAGGTTATATAAACCTGAAACTATTTCAGCCGTGTGTCGAACTAGTAAGGAATTTTCTGGACGGTTTTCATCAGATCAAAAATCGCCGGATGAGCCGGATTTAAAAGGTAGTTAAACTCCACCGGAGATAATGCACTGGGAATACGCAGGGCAACAGAAGAGCCACTTTCAGCCCAGTTATCGCCATACAGGGCAAGTTCTGCGGGCGCATCTTCACTTGCCCAGCCCGGCGGCAGCAGGTTCAAGTCAAAGGCCTGGATCTGGTCATCCGGGACATCAATGCTCAGCAGCGTGTAAGCGTCCAGAAGCTGCGGGGCATTGATATGCACCAGCGTCTCCAGCATGGTCAGAGAGGCCGTCTCGGACAGATAGACAAGTGCTGTGCCGACACTGTTCCAGCGGCCTCCCGCTTCTTTCGCACCTAATCCCGACCATGCAGTCGTAATATAGCGGGTCTTGGTCATCCGATACAGGATCACGAATAGACTCCGTGTTCAATACGGGTGATCAGGCGCATCACTTCGAGTGCGCCGGTTTCCGAAGAGACAACATCTGCCGGAGTCTTCCAGCTCAAGCCACGGTTTGGCTCGTTCATCCATTTCTGTGCTGCCTCTTTGTCGCCTTCGAACAGCTCTACAGCCCGTTCAATGACGCGAATAATACGCACCAGACGTTCGCTCTGATCCGCAGTGAAACGGGCTTTTACGCTGCGATTGAAGGTGGTGTTCGGAATGCCGGACATTTTGCGCAGTTCCGACGGCGTGATGTTCGCCCATTCAGAAATGGAATGAGCGACTTTACCTTCCAGTCCGTGGCTAATTTTGTCCATCAGCGCAATGCCGTCATTATCCAGACCCACCACCTGCCATAAGCCGTGCGGGTTCATTTTGGATAAATCTGGAGAAAAAACTTTCATAGTCATAACCGACCCTCCCATTTGGTATGTCAATTATACCATATGGGTGACTACTGGCAATATTTTCACCTTTCTCATAACGTCAGTTCGTCACCCGGCTGACTCTGGCATGGGCATTGCCCTGAATGTTCCAGTACAGCCCAGCCGGAAGCTCTGCGGCCCAGGTTGCCCCCCGTTCCGACATTTGTTCGGGCGTTTCCAGCCATCCACGCGGAATAGTACCGGTGGTGTCACCGATAACCCGCGAGACGCAGGCGGCAACGCGGACGCCGCCGGGGACATCACAGCCGGATTCAACGATGTGCATCACTTCCATTAATGCGCCGTACGCTTCAACACGGTCGCCCTTTTGCAGTTCAATGGGGGAAACCTGTTCAGTCAAATTCTTCATGCTCACACTCCCTTCAGTGATTAAAATTGTCGCCGTCGTTTTTAAGGCATCCGGGAGAAGAATCCTGGTGGCCATTACGCCGGTATGTTGCTGAATCATTTTCTGTCAGCGCCGTCGCCGCAGGACATCCCCGCTGGCGTCACTTCCGGCTGCTGGCCAGGCTAAACCGCCCAGCTCATCCCCCTTCCCGCAGTTCATCACGGTAAAGGGCAACCAGGTCATCGAGTATCGGGCTGCTCTGGTATCCCGGCATTTCTGTAAACAGGCTGCGCGAGATCCCGAGCCATTCCATTATTTTGTCCGTTGCATACCAACGTCTGCCGAGCCGCTCAGCGGCAACCGGTACTTTGTGCAGACCGGCAAATGGCTCAACTACCAGATCACCAGGCCTGGTGAGGAACTCGATCAGGAATGCGGCGAGTCGAGTGGGTGACGTTGCACCGTGCAGCGGAAACCCCAGTTCGCGGGCGATGCGATGGCAGAGCCGCGTATCCGGGCAGGCATTGCCAAACATAAGCGTATTTTTGGGGATAGTCCCTTCTGTCTTATTGCCGAAGGCGCCATTTTTAAGCTGGTAAGCGCCATCCCCGTAAAATGTAGTGCGGTTTTCGCCGCCGGACGCCTGCAATTTCTGATGCTGCTCTGAATGAGGCTGGAGAACGCGCATGTTGTTCGAACGAACCTTTTGCGCGTCATTAGTAAACCACAGCACCGGCTCGTAAGACGAACAGAGCTGAACACGCTGTTTACACGCCCAGTGAGTCGGCGACGGGGGTTTCGCTCGGTTCACCCAGTTCAGTCTGTCCATCAGCTCAAGACCCAGCTTATCGCACAGCGCCAGTGTCAGTCTTTCCAGATACAGAGAGCGCGATGGCCTGCCTGGATTAAAGCTGTCCTGCGTCACATTGAGCGCCACGCTGCCCCCCGGCACGAGCTGCTTCACGATAGGCTCAAGAATCCGCAGCAGCCAGTCAATATACGCCTGCTCACCGCGTCCGCCGCCGTGCCCGTAATTTCGGGCATTACGCAGCAGGAACGGGGGCGACGTAAGGCAGAGATGGATTTGCTCATTGATGTTGCTGAAGAACGCGTACGCATTCCCGAAGACCGATGCCCCGAGCGAAGTTGAGAAGCCAACGACACACAGTTTGTCCCAGGACTCATGCAGCTTCTTGTCATTTTTGAAGGCATAGCGCCAGACGCCCCGCTTTTCCGGGACACGCTCGATCACCCCGGCCTGCCGCAGCGTCTGCTGATACCAGCGAACCTGATGCTTGACGCCGCTGGTTCGCATTTTGTCCGAGCCGAACGCCTTCATTTTCTGTAGTTCTGCATCCGACATCCCCGTTTCGCGTTGTACCTCGCGATACAGCTCTTCGTTCGTTAACGGGGTGTCTGACGCGGCATAGATCCGCGCAATCAAATCGCTGTTAAGGTTGCTCATCAGCCATCCTTGAAAAACGGACCAGGGCGGCTTCACACTGCTCTTTACCCCACGAGTCCTGCCAGTCGCACAGGTGGAGATATTTGCGTTCGAGTGCTTCCATTTCATCGAGATTTGAACTCGATAATCCCGCCCAGACGTCGTGCCAGCACACATCGTAAGTAACGCCTGCCGGTGGGCAGTATTCCAGAGCATCCGCATGGATGATTTCAACACGGGGATCGTGGGCAAAGGCCTCGGCAACCAGGTTAATCACATCCTGCGACTTCTCAATGACAGTCACGTTGTTAACTTCCGGCTTCTGAAGAATGGCGTGCAGCACCATCCCCAGCCCCAGTCCGTTGATCAGGACGTGCCCTGTCGCTCGCTTTATGAACTCCTGACAGAGTTGGATTTCGTATGGCAAATTGGTCATCACCACATTTCTGCCATTTGAAAGGCGGCGATAGTTACCGGGCTGTAAAACCGCGTCGATATCCTCCGTAGCGGCACGGAGGAAAAGGCTAACCGCCTTATCTTTGGAGATTTCGAAGCTGTCCAGTGTCCAGGCACCGGATGTTCCATCTTTAACAGGTAAATTAGAAAAGCAACTCTTCATCAGTCATCCTTAAAATGGATTCAGTTCAACGTAAGTGGGCGCAGGAAGACGGTGAAGCAGGTCACTTCCCTTTCTGCATCAGGGACTCCAGTGACGATTCCAGCGCCGCGAAACGAATCAGGGCAGCTTCACACTGCTCTTTACCCCACGAGTCCTGCCAGTCGCACAGGTGGAGATATTTGCGTTCGAGCGCTTCCATTTCATCAAGATTTGATCTCGAAAAATCTGGCCAGATATCATGCCAGCACACATTGAAGGTAACGCCTGCCGGTGGGCAGTATTCCAGAGCATCCGCAAGGATAATTTCAACGCGGGGATCGTGAGCAAATGCTTTGGAAACCAGGTTCATCACATCCTGAGACTTCTCAATGACGGTCACGTGGGTCACGTCAGGCTTCTGAAGAATGGCGTGCAGCACCATTCCCAGCCCCAGTCCGTTAATCAGGATGCGTCCAGTTGCTCGCTCAATGAAAGCTTCACAGGTACGGATCTCCATCGGCGTATTGGACATCACCACTTCGTTATCACAGGACAAACGCCGGTAGACGCCTGCCGGGATATATTCATCCTGATCCTTTGTATATTCGGCGCGAAGCTTCAGGGTCTGCGCTTTTTCTGGCGTAATCACAAAGGAGTCCAGCGTCCAGTTACCGGATTTCCCGTTTTTCACCGGCAGCTCAGCAAATTTACTTTTCATACTGATAACCTTAATTTCGAATCATTCTGTTGCCGGGAAATTACCACATAACCCTCGGGCTGGGCAGGCAAGATCGCGTTACAACGGACGGCGGCTGACGCAACCGTCCACGGGTTCACAGGTAACGAAGTAGGATCTCCGCATCCTCCGGTGGCAGCTGTTGGCAGCTCTTCACTTGATAGAAGAATTCCCCGCCAAGATCATACACTCCGCCGTCTTCAAAACTCAGTGCTTCGACCTCGTCGCGACACTCATTCAGTAATGCCGTCTGGCTGGCGTTTGCCTCAGTATCGCTGGCGACAAGCTTCACGCTGGAATGCTCATACTCGCCATTCCGGCATACAATTTTGACAATGAAGTTTTTTTCAGGCATCTGCGCCTCCCGGCTGGTTAGGGGTTTATTCAGCGTTGCCCCGGCGTCCGGGGCAAGACTCAATCAACCCTTGATGAAACTCTGGCCGAAAGAAGGATTGGCTTTAAACTGGTGCTCCTTTATGATTTTTTTCATCATCTGAGAGCATTTCTTGATCGATTTGGTGCTGGCATCCGTGACTTCAGCCATCTTGCGGATAAAGCGATTCACCTGATACTGCGCCTCAGCATCTTGGCTGAGGGCTTCACTGTGGATGCGGTCTTCATGCTGCGCAATCAACAGCACATAGCAGCGGAGACCTGTGGCGGTGCTCACGCGCTGGCTGATCGTGATTTCCGCCGAGCGGGTAGACTGGACGACAGAGAGAGAGACTCTCGATAATTCGCCGTCCCGGAAAATAGCCGGAGTAAGACCATTAATATCCTCGCGGGAATAATTCAGAGAGTCCAGAATGGAAAATAAATCACAGGTGGTAAAATCGAATTCCTGAATGCTCATATCGCCTCCGACGCTTCATTATTTGTTGGCATTGCCTGTAGATATATAATACCAGGTTGGGTTCAAAACCTAATAACCCGGAAGAGAATATTTTGAAGAAAATCTCAGGCATCCATGCCGTGAATTAAGCTGGCACTATTCTGAAATAATATCACCAAGGCTGGTGGTAAATTCTCTTTTGACGGATTCAGTAAACGGCACTCGCTCAATATATTTATAATTCGTGGCATAGGTGTTGGTGTCTAAAGTCCGGGAGATCTCATCATCAATCGGGTCTTCAAACATATCAATGCGCACATCGATATGCTGCGTGCCTTCTGCGGTAGGATGTGACAGGCTGCACGACACTTCGATATAGCGATCTTTCTGCTCCGCGACAAACGTCCAGAAACCTGCATTAAAGTCGGTTGATGCACCGTGACGTTTAAATACAACATCAGATACGGAATAACCGACAGCATTAAGAAGGGAAATGAAATTAAGCTGACTGGAAATGATATCTAATTTATTCATGATGTCTCCTGTTGGTATGTGGCAATTATACCAGGACGCGCTCGACGGCTAATAACCTGCGGCAAAATTTTTCCGAATAGTTGATGATGTGATTGATAGCTTTAAAAATTAGGAGGATTGTTTATAAGAAGGAATATAACCAGAGGATTTGAAATTTAATACACCATGCCGACTGACCACGTCTAATTTTTCAAAAGTTACTTTTCCCGGCTGCCCTGATCCCACGTCGCTAAGACCCGGTATACTCAGGCATTCTGCCCGGAAGGCAATTGGCTTCGGTGATCGGGTATTAAAATAGGGCCAGTCTGTTTTTCTGCGAGTTTCGCGCTCTGTTGATGGCGTGAAATCACCTTTTCCGGATGCCCTCCCTGGCTGTCCGGTGCGCTGGCGCTACGCCCAGCGGTATGGGGTAAAATAGGTCTCGTTAACTTCAAGAAATTCGGTCAGGGAATTCATCGCTCTCGTGTCGTATGCAGTCACAATAAAACGGTAACCGTCCACCGTTTCGATGTAACTGATCCCCCGTGGCGTGCTGCTGGCATTCACCACTTCCGCCGTCATCATAAACTGGCCTTGCGGGAATTCCTGTGACAGGTAGATAAATCCGGTGGTTGCTGATGACGGGGTGGCATTCATCAGCACACCGTTAAATTGCTGGCCGTGTCGCGCCGGGATCAATGTGCTGTCCGCCGTCGCCTGATTCAGCAGCTGCCGGATCAGGGTTTCCTCTTTATATGAGCTGTAAGCGCGGACATCGTCTTCAGCCCCGGAGCGTGAGCAAACACCTACATGTGCAAGCCGCCGGTATTCGTTACGCATGTAGGCATGACAGGATGCACCCGCTCGCCCCTGAAGGGTGACACCAAAATCTTCACACAGCATCAGAACCTGGCGCAGATTGTTGTCATATACCGTCGCAGTAAGGGCCAGGTTATAACTGACGAATGTCAGCTCAAAAACCCGTGTATGCATGTCACTAACGTGTGCCTCCATCCGGATCAGCGGCTTTTCAGTCAGCGGATATGGAGTGCCGTTCACGCAGTACGGGGTAACGCCGCTAAAACACTCGCCGATCACGCTAGCAATGACTACGTCGGCGTCAATGACAGCCGGTGCCGGGACATAGATCTGAAACTGTCCTTCCGTGCCAGATTGGGTAAGGACGGGGAACAAACGCGGGGAATTAAGCTGCTCAAGGTCAGCATTGATCAGTTCTGTCCAGCTGGGTTTCCCGGTGGGTGCATCGAGGCGCAGGCCCAGGTTATCGCAGAAGTCGACGATCTGCCGGGAGTGTTCCACCATCACTGCCCCGGAGAGAGTCAGACCGTGCGTCGTCATCTTCAGCTCACTCGTCCGTGTCTGGGTATTCTGGGACCAGGGCTGTAAAGAAAGTGTCGTCCGGCTTAGTGAAGGTATAATTGTTTCATTCAGTGGGTCGATCAGTTGGCAATGCGCATTCAGCCGGGGGACAAGGGCATCAAATATGAAGCTTGCCTGTTGTTTAGTGCTGGCCTGAATATAAAACATCGCATCCGTGCCTGCATCCCTGGATAAAATACCGAAAAGTTTCATTTTTTACCTTAATGGATTAGCGATTTATAATCATGCGCCGACAGGTGAACGTTATGTACGCCATCATTCCACACAAAGAATAACCGATATTTTGAATTAACTCGAATGGAAGAGTACCGGTTTGCGGTCATCCTTAAGCGTTCGTAACGCAAACTACTTGATAACAATTCGCGTTCGTTTTTTACATTATTTAACGTTTTCAGTCTGCATGAAATCGCATTTAACAGATCAGCAGGAATACCTGCTGTGGACTTTCCATTACGGAAAAAGCTTTCCAGCCGTCTGTCTTTAAATGAATGGATCATATCTTCCTCCGTAATGGAATGAGTAAAATTAAATAAGAATTATAAAAGCCTGAAGCTGATTTATTAAATCCCGAGAATTCTGGCTGCGACCGTTAGTTGTTTATCACTTAATGGATATTTCCGTGATAACGTCGATTTCAGACTGTTCAGAAAGCTGTTCTCCCCGTCTTGCTGTGTGATGGCGTCAACCAGTTCCTGATTGCTCTTACACCACAGATTGAACGCGGAAGTCTTTGATTGTACAGCACGCTGACGCACTACTGCCTGAGCTGCTGAAATCTTGCGTGCCGCTTCCGGGTATGTGCGATATAACGCGGAAAGGGTGTAACATGTACGGGTTGTGACCAGGCTATAGCCCGTACCATTACATGCCATGCAGCGGCTCCTATAAAAGTGTTTACGCTCACCACGGCCTTTGCATTTATTGCAAGTGACCCGATAAATATATTCCCCGGTGCCTTTTACTGAATCAATACACTGAATCTTAGCGTTGTCGATTTCAATTCCGCTCTGGTCAAAGTATTTATCCATTTTTGATTCCTCAGGTTTGGTCTGAAGTAATCATGACAGATTGGTCTCGCTGGCTAATAACCTGAATGAAAGATTTTTAAAAATAATTTTGCAGCACTGCTAAAGGCAGTTTATATATGCAGGATTCAATTTTACTGAGAAATATTTTCGGAATTATCTGTTTACAAATACCAAAAAAAAACCAATGAGGTCTTAATTACATCCTTAATGGGCATGGTTATTTTACATCCTTATGAGTAGCAATGCTTATGTGTTAATTTAAAAACACCATATGCGTCTAAGGAACTTCCTATCCGCCTTCATGAAGCTTTTTTCCGGTTACCAGTAAGGGCCATATGACTGGCAAATATTCCGCTCGCGGTATACCGAAGTTCCGAGAGGATGGCGAAACGGCAGAATGCTACAGTAAAGGAGAAATGTTAGCTATAAAACGGTGGCACAGGGTCGGGATACTCGCGGGCTGAAATGGCAGATTCAGTTTGTCTTCCGGCTGTAGCGTCCCTTCCCCACTCACAAGACCCATCTTAACCGAAGGTGTCGCAGCCTTTCTCCCAGACGCTCGACGATTCCTGGGTTTAAGGTCACGAAACAATGGTCATGCACACCGGCTTTCAACTGGCACAAATGTGATTACGAAACACTCGTTAATGCCCTCCCGGTAAGCCTTTAGAAAAGTTACTTTTCTGAGATTAAAATGGACTATTTTAATTATAGTTTGGATATGAATTTTTAAAAAAATAAATGCCTTCAACTTATTTGGAAAATAAGCCGGAATGTTAGAGTGTTCTCATTCAAAAAAGAGGAGAACCAACCATGCCAAAATGTCTATTACCTGCCGAGCTTGCGGAAATTGTCTGTGGATTACTGGTGCAACCCACATTAATGAATGAATTAAAAACACCGGAGTCGCATAAAGCATTTATGCAGGATATCGCTGAGCTGGTGGCGAAACATTGCGGAGGAGAGATTGACGGTGTGATCATGCCGGTGGATCGCGATGAATCAAGCCAGGCCGATTATCTGACCTCTCCGGATGTAACCCCTTATCTCGTCGTATCTCCCGGCGCGGACATGCACTCCCTCACCGATAATGTCTGGCGTCACCATGCCCGAGATGGCTGGCTTGACCATATCAAAGGCAGCGACGAAGAAAGCCCTGATGAATTGCCGACGCATAAAGAGTGCTCAGTTCGCCGCTACGCCCTCCAGCGGATGCTCCTTCAGACACAAACCAACCATGCTAATCTTCCCTCGCAGGTGGTACGAATGCGTGATTACTGCAACCTCGACGACGAACAGCCCGGGTCTTCAGCAGAGTTTATCGTTACTATGGCGCTCGGCGGTCATGCCCAGCTGGCAGTACAGGATGTGGAATCACGCCTGGTAATGGCCCTGACGTTGTTAATTGAAAATGGTGTTCCCTCGGTCCATGTAAACGCGGGTGACACTGATCCTTCAGTTCTGCACGTCCAGGCTGCTCACGGCGGCATGGTCCTTTCAACTGACTCCCTGAATCATGAATTCGGTATTTCGCCGCCTGACAGGTATACCAACGGTCGCCCTGGCTTATTAGTTAAAGCAGCCTCCTGATTCATTAATTACAAATTTGTCCTTTTTTAATTCCATTGTTCGCTCTTTGTTTAAAGGGCGAATATATTTTTAAAAAACTTCACGCCGGGTTATTAGCCAGCAAACCGAAACTGTTAGAATTAACACATCAGATGAAAGGATGACTATCATGGCTAAATTAATTTCAACTCGTGAACTGGCAACAATTATTACTGCATTACTGGTAAAACCGGAATTATTGGGCGAGCTGGATTCTCCAGAAAAACATCGCGCACTGATGGAGGATCTGGGGCGTGTTGTGGCAGAGCATTGCGGCGGCAATGTCACGGAAATCGCATTGCCGGAAACCGATGGTACGGCAGTTGATGAAGCTTTGCTGGATGGCCAGCCTGTCCGCTATCTGGAAACAAAAGAAAGCTCCCCATATCTCATCGTACACCCTGACGACTCACTACCGTCTCTGACGCATAACGTTTGGATGCACGCTGATCCTGATGGCTGGGAAGAACATTTCGATGGCGAGGACAATCCCCTGATGGAGGAGTTGAGCCAGCAGTTCCGCCAGCAGGTGTATGCGCTTCTGACGCCGGAATCGCAGGCAACGCCTTCAGAGATTATCCGGACGTTACAGGACTGGCAACTGGGTGAAACCCAGCTGCCAGAAGAAGACTGTCAGTCCTATCAGGTGAAGGTGTTGTTAGAAGAGAAAAACATTCAGTGTGAAGTGGTGAATGAATCCGGCACGACTTGTTTCGGCCTCATTTTTGAGATCGATCGGGGTGTACCGACGCTGCACATCGACACGGGCAGTGATTCACTGCTGCATATTCACGCGGCACATGACGGCCTTGTTCTGACACCAGATGCGCCGAACCACGGATTTGAAGATGCTCCAGTAGACCGCTTTTCTTATAACAGCCCGTCCCTGTTGGTGCCAGGGGTGTAACCTGGCAAACAACACAGCGGTATTTTGGCCCCGAGTGAAATAATTCAGGACAGGAGTCAGGCAGATGGGCGATGTTGCCACACTACCACCGAAAATTAACGATGGCGTACTTCGACGCTGGAATGCTCAGCGCGGGCAACGAAATGGCCGAGGCGGAAGGTATAAGCGCCTTCCGTCACAAAGCAACCTAAGTAACTGGGTTGTAAGACGTCTGATTGAAGAAATCATAATGGAGGACCGACGAAGAGCAGCATCAGGTTGAGCAGTATGTTGATCAAGTTACCACTACTGGCGCAGGAGAAGTGGAAGGTATGACCCGCGTCCCGGTAGTTCCCACGATGGAACAGCTAATTGCAGGCCGGAAGCAGATAACTTCGGCCACTGGAAAAATGTCTCGATTAATGAGCCAGCGTCTTGCAGATGTTTACCGTGCAATGGTCGCAACTGCAAAGGGGGAGTGAGATGCGTGAATTACTTGGAAAGACAGGGGCAGAACATCAAGCCTCCGTAATGTATCAAACGTTTGGACACCTCGATGCGAAGCCAGGCGAAAAGCATAAAGGTCACTTCGTTTTTATCAACGGTCAGCACGGCGATCTGTGTGTTGTGCATAGTGAATTTTCATCCTTTGACGAAGGTCCTGGCTATTTCAGTGACCGTGCCGATTTCATCTGGGAATTGGTTAAAGACGGAGGACCCTGCTCTAAGGTCGGCATCTACCGGTTTGACGGCGAATACTCGCTTCCTAAACGCCGGAACGGGAAAAGGTTTTCGGGAAGCGTGACGTGCCTTCAATCATTCTAATTTCGTAGTGCATGAGCACCGACAGGTTATCAGTAAAACGGGGAGCGCCACAGTTCGCGTGCAACCTTCCCTATCCATCAACTCGAATGAGTACATAATAATGACGAACGCTGACGCATCTAACGTTAAGACCAGTCCAGAATTACCAACTCTCGAACGTGTCTATGCTCTGCTCAAGGACAACTATAAACCCGCAAGATTTGCTGATCGGGATGGGGAAATCTGGGGGCATGAGTATTCATGGAATCTGGCAAAATCAAGCCTGCAAGACCTGGAGAAGTACGGGAAATCGTATGTATCGAAGCATTCCGACCGGATGGGCGATGGATTCAGTTTTGGTCCTGACCTGGTCATTATTCGCTGACATGCGCACGGAAGTGAGTAAGATGGCTGGCTGCACCGGAGGACAAGAGTGATGAAGGGTAAAAATATCGTGGCTCGTGTCGTGCGGGAAGCGACCTATAAGTGGGAAACCCGCCACAAGTTAACGCCAGAACAATGCTCTGAAATTAATCAACTGATGCGTCGGCTTTCAGAACACCTTGCCTGCCCCGTTTGCAAAGCAATGTCCTTAAAGCAACTCAGGCACGCAGAATACATTTTGAAATGCGGAACGTGCGGTGAAGAGTTTCTTATCAATAAACGTAAAGAATCGGCTCACGCGAGTTAAGCGCGGTGAATGAGCACAACAGTAAGGTGACAACCATGAAAGAACTGATTTCGGTAGCTCAGGCGGCTCTGGACTATATCGATGCCTTACCCAGCGACATGGTGGCATCACTCCATACGATGCCTGGCTTTGATCGCGATTGGGCAACAGAAGTCATTGCCGATGCTATCGTCGAAAGTAACGAGTCCCGGGAACAGATACAGCAGCAGTCGCAGGCAATTCAGTTGCCCGAGACCTGTTTCTTTGATGGCCCGGGCAACACAACAGAAACGTATTTCCTGGCAGACGATGTCAGAGAGTTACTCCGGTCAGCGGGCGTCCAATTTAGCGAGTGATACGGGTAAAGTTCCCAGGCAGTCCGGTCTCACATCGGTATTACGCCAGACGCTGTCAACATTAATTCGATTCAGGGCATGACAATGGAAAACACAGTAATACCGACGGTAACAGAAAACGAGATGGAAGAGGTGATCACCCGTCACACGGCATACGGGCAGGTATCGGTAAGCCGCACGACAACGACGGGGCAGCGCTTGTATGCCTCCGACCTCATTCATAAAGAGGTGATTACGCTGACCTTCAGTGAATCAGAGCAGGTTGAGCGCGATGGAGTGATCCGTCATCGGCTGGCGGAAGGCAGACGCCGTTCCCCACTTCTGAAAGTCAGTCTGTCTCCGGCTCAGTGGGCCTCAATGATCACATCGTTCGGAATGAGTGACGGCGTGCCGTGTACCATTAACAGTTTGATTCGCGGCGACTATGAGCGCCAGCCGGAGATTGGCTATATTGAGTCGACACGCGAACGTTATGAGCGTCAGATCCGGGAAGCCTCTGAGCGCGAGATGGCGAAAGTGAATGAAAAGCTGAAAGCACTGGCTTTGCTGGTGGCAAAAGGCAAGGCAGGAAAGCGCGAGCTTGAAGAAGTATATCAGTCTCTGTCCGGCGCAATCGCCAACCTGCCGGTTAATCTGGCCTTCAGCACCCAGTTGATGCAGGAATCCATGGACAAAATCGTCTCACACGGCAAGGCCGAACTCGAAGCCTCCGCCATGGGCGTGGCCGCTCGTCTCGGTATGAAAGAAATTAGCCGCTTGGCCTCGTTGGAAGACAAGAAGTAACCGGTACGATCACCCATAAGCATACCTGCTGCACACATAAGCGGCACAAAGCTCAGTGGCCAATTCATAGCGTGTTGACATAAACCGTACACACAAATGTGCTTCGTCGTGGCGGGTGCCTGATATGCGGTTCCCGACGCGGCCCCCTTCTCTCTTTAGCGGTCCACAGGACTCCAGGTAATGCCGGTGGGCTGTATCCAGGACGTTTTCCAGTAGCCGACAGTGGTCGGCGTCATACCCCTTAAGAAGGTGTTCCAGTTCTGCCATGGCGAGTGCGGGTGGTAACCAGGTGACGCCAAGACGCAAAAATTGGAGCTGCATTTGAATTTGATGGCGATCGGGCGTGAGACCCTGCACCCGGGGAGCGCGATAGCAAATTCTCTCCAGTGGAGCGAAATGCGTGATAAACGTTTTCTCAGCAATCTCTGACATTCGACTAAATCAGCCTGTTCCGTTTCTTTCTGGCTACGTTAAGACACCATGAAAAGGCCCCGTATGACGGGGCCGGTTCTGTGGTGTTTATTGGATTTGCGGCAGCTCGATCATGAAGCTGGATTCGCCAACTTTGCCGCTGGTGGCCGGGAAGATCGGGATCAGGATGCCATCCCCTTGACCGAAGTCTATTGTGATGTCTTTCGAATCTCCGGGAATGACAGTCGCCCCATTCATACTGACCGCAAAGGCCGCATCTTTACGGACCGTCAGCGTGCCGGTCTGCACTCCTGTGATCAGCGAACCATCTTTCTTCCGGATGCTGTTGGTCCGCAGATACGCCAGTGGCTGGTTATCTGATGTCTTCAGCCCCACGCCCACAGCCAGCGTCTTGATGGTATTAAATTCAATCAGGTTGTTCGGTACGTAGCGGAACCGGCTGCTCTTTGTGGTGCTGTTTCCGGCTTCATCCATTGCTATGGCAGTCAGCACGTAGGAATCTGCATCATCTGTTGCGGGGAAGATACGCGGGTATCAATGCTGAAGGAGTAGCTGGTTGTGGCCACGACATTCGACTTATTGTCGAGGGTTTCGGATTTAAGGGCAAAAGTCCCCTCGCCCAGTACCGGCAGTGCCATGGATTTGCCGTAGTACTCACTACCATCAGCGGCAGTGATCCTGTCGGCCACTGTCACCAGGCCGGTGACACTCTGGAACATCTGCACATTATCTGATGATCGTGTCACGGTAACGCGCTCGTAGCGGTCGAGACCAGATATCAAGTTCAGCGTAATTGCGCTACCTGGGTTGAGATACGCTCTGGAGGGTTCAGCATTCACTTTCGTACCACGTGTGTCGGTGTACGAATAGTTGTACAGCTGAGCCTGGCCGCAAAGTGGGAACAGCAGTGCCGCATAGACGGCGGCGATCAACGGACCTCTGTAAAATTTCATTTATGTTCTCCTGGTTGGCCAGGAAATTTTACCCGAAACGTTTTCATCACCCGGGTGATAAGAGGTGTAATTATTCAGTAAAACAACGCCCGTTTGTGCGCCTTTTGCCAGGCCAGCGAAAGTGACAATATCCGCTGATTAACGGCCCAGAAATACTCTGCTTAACGAAAAAGTGCCGGAGGTGAATCGTTTAAAATAACGACAAAACAATAGGGGAATACTGAATGAAATATCAGACTATAACTTTGGCTATGGTTTTGCTCGGCGTCTCAGTTCCGGTAACAGCTCAGATTTATGAATCCAGCTTTACAGATACCAATGGCATTGAAGTACACGCGCCTTCAACCCGGATGCTACTCAATCCGGCTTCTACCGTAACGCTGACGCTTATTTCTGGATTGGATCGCTTTGTAAACGTTAAAGTGACCCGGGAAACCGGGGCGCAGTTGTACAATACCACCACTACCCGTACCGGTGTGGCTGATCGGCTAAAAGCAGCCGACGGCAGTGAATTTTACGGGAAGAAAGTAACTTTACCCGCTCTCGGGGAAGGAAAACTGATCGTCCAGGTCAACATTTTGGATCTGAATCAGTCAGTGGTAGCTACGTATAACTACAACTGGACAATAGACACCACACCTCCGGCTGCAAATGCCCTTACAGCAACCACATCACTGGGCACTGGAACTGGAGCGGTATTTAAATTAGGTCTTGAAGCTGTGGCGCAATACAGCTTTTTATCAACGGGCATCGCTGATGCGGTTGGAATAGATAAAGGCATATTTGAAATCTATCGCGCTAATGGAACCCTTTTCAGCTCAACGCCAATGAAATACAACGTCGGTGACAAGACGATGTACCTGCCCTACACCTTCGCAAGTGTGAAGCAACCGGGCATCCCTGATAGCAACCTTGACGAAGAATTTCAGGCAAAAGCCAAAATTTACGACACCGCCGGGAATATCCGCACGTTACCGACCCAAAAATTTCGGTTTGATAATACAATTGGTGAGATATCCCTTTTCGCTGTTCATGATCCAAATGATGCAACCAGCGTCGTTCCCGGCGTGAAAAACTACCCGGCCTATAAAGCCGGTATGGTGGTTAACGAAAACCCTATCAGGCTGGTGTATAAAATCCCGAGATCTAACTACCGGGCATATGCAGAGGGTGGACTGGAATTTATTAACCTTTATTCGGCTGCAAAAGAAATCGCTTCTGATGCCACCTACAGCTATGTCGAAATGACGCTGCCATTTGGTGCCTTCAATGGGGATATGGCTCGTATGGCCAACTTTGGACAGTGGGCAGGATACTTCCCGACCTACACGATGACGCTCAACCCGAACGCAAACAAGACGCCTGCTTTTACTGGCACCTGGGAGGATTTTCAGGATAGCAATGGCACCTGGTATAAGTCGAAGGACTTCGAGACAGTTCTGTCTTCCAGATTGCCGATTAAAATCGTCCGGGCAAGATTTAATGTAGAAGCCAGACCGTTTGAGCAGGAAGTTGGGGGACGCCTAACCTGCCGCATTCCGGTTGGCCAGACAAGTTGCGAAGCTCCTGAGAATTTTGATATGGCGGTAGGGACTCAGGGTTATAACCGTACACTTTATTATGTACGCAGTGTCGCGAACCCTATTCTTCGTTCCGAGCAGTGGGTTATGACACGCTGGAACAATCAAATCGTCCCAGAAATTGGTGAGATCACCTACAGCCCGACATCTAAGATACTGACTGTTGAAGCTCATCTCAACAGAGATAATGATTGGTTCGACGGATTCAGACTCCTCGGATTCTATCTTACTGATAAGAACTCCAAACAGCGCATGACGCCTGTGGGAGTCGAAAAGTCCAGAAACGCGGGTAACTACACGATTGAGTATGACCTTTCCCGGCAGTCTGAAGGGCAATACAACGTTGAAGTGAATATTCAGGATCGTTTCGGTAACCAGACAAACAAAACCTATGGCGTGATAGCTCTCGATGCCACACCCCCAACGGTTGCTATTACCTTCGAAGGGAAGCCGGTAAAGGATGACACCGTCGTCTATGGTCTGGAAAATCTGCGCATTGCACTGAGCGATAACCTGACCACACCTCGCATTACTCGTCTCCAGCTAACTGGCGGACCGACATCAGACAATGTTGAACTCAGTTGGTCACCTGCTGGTAAAGACATATACTCGCCGGAATATCCGCGCATATTCCCGAATTTCGAGCCCTCTGAAAACTATGCTCTCAGTGTGACAGTGTCGGACAGCCAGTCCAACACAAAAACTTACACACAGAAGTTCAGTTATCTCCCGAACAACTTGGTACAGCTGCATAACCTTCGAACCCTTGCAGTAAAGTCGGCGCTCAAAACCTCTGATAACGTGCCACTTGCCTATCTGTCTACAAACATGCTCCGCAAGACTAACGGTGAAATAGCCAAAGGCTTACAGAACGCGACCCTCTCAGTACGTAAGGATGCCAACTTCGGGATAGTGTTTAATGGAGCGGAGGCAGCTCCTGGGGAGTCTGTAAATGTTAATATCGACATGGGTATGGGTGATAATCTTCTCATGCCGGTTTATCCATCAGAGAACGGCAAGACCGGAGCCGCTGAGTTTATGATCCAAATTGATGAGCTGAAGTAACCATAAAAAGCCGTCAGTCACTCTGGCGGCTTTTTTTCGTGACGCCATTTCCTGCATTTTCTCCGCTCTCTCTCCTCATAACTCTGTAGCCGCTTGCGTCAAAAAAGTAACTTTTTCTACAAGGGAAGAAGTGTGCTAGTGCGGTTCTTAGAACGGATCGGAATTTACTCACATTTCGATCGTAATGCTTCATGACGTCTCTGTGCATAGTTATCAACAGGATAGAATAATAATAAAGATCAATATAGGATCAATAGCAGATCAAAAAGGAATAACGATCCTCGCAGGCCAGTAATATCGGGGCTCTCAGCGGATCGCCATCCACTGTACAGGGGGCGAAATACACTATGTCGGGTAATCCATCCACTATACAGGGTGCATAATCCACTATACCGGGTGGATTCGATACACTATACCGGGTAGGATGTAGATCTTATGCACAAAACGGATCTTTCTATATGTCTAGTAATAACAACAAGTTATCTCTTGTCATTGAAGAGTCCCTAAAAGATTCCGGGGAAGTTATCCAACTGCTTCCCACGCTAAGACAGACCATTCAGCCGAAAGTTTTACTCCGTCTGGGTGTGTTTGTGCCAACACTGAAATCCACGGATAAGGGTGGCCGGAAGAGTCACCGTATCGATGCCACTGAACCCCTTTCGAGATTATCCATTGTGGAGGGTGAAGGCTACAGCCAGATACAAATTTATGGTCCCCGCCTCGACATGGACTCTGACTTCAAATCATGGTGTGGGATCGTTTATGCATTGTCTAACCGTCCGCTCGACTCGGAAGGTCAGCTGGAGCTGAATTTCCCGGAGTTTGCTAAGTTCTGCGGTTTTGACACCAAGCGCATTGATAAACAACTGAAAGAGCGTTTTGATGCTTCATTGACGCGTATTGCCCGAACCAGTATCTCGTTCATTAAGAAAATACCCGGTACAGACGATCAGATAACGATAAACATGCACCTCGTGGAATCCACGTACTACGACAGTTCCACCGGGAAAATCGTCATCAAGCCAAATTCGAAGCTCAATACTCTGTATCGCGTCGACGGTAAAACCCGACTCTACCTGAAGACGTTGCAGAAACTGGCCCGTAAGGAGTCCGCACAGGCCCTGTATCTGTATCTGGCTGAGTTACCGAGCACCTTTTACCGTATCGGATTTGACCGGCTGCGTGAACGCCTGCAACTGTCCTCACATCTTGGCAACCAGAATGCCACAGTTAAAAAGGCGCTGGGCCAGCTTAAAGAGATCGGTTTTCTGGAATACTCCATAGACAAAGAAAACGGCGATTATGTACTGAATATTCTGAAAAGAAACATGAAGCCATGATAGATGCCGGATAATGCAGCTGCCTGCCGCGTGGGTGGCTGCATTACCCGGAATAGTGGATATTCTTCTCCTTTCCGCTCTGTTTTTACCCGGTACAGTGGATCTCCACTACACCGGGTAATGTCAGCCCTAAAACTCCGATGCAGCCCTTTCTCTTCAGCCTTACCCTGACGATTCTGTGTGTTTTTCAACCAAAATGTGAACTATACCCGGTACAGTGGAGCCACGAAAATGTGATCCATACCCGGTATAGTGGATAAGGCCCCTTGCGAACCAGGCACCGGAAATGTGGCGGCACTGGTTGGCAAGTTTTACCCGGTATAGTGGAGCCCGTTACTGCCTCCGCCCCGGATGGCGTGATGTCACGGGAAGGAAGATATACCCGATAAAGTGGTTCGTGAAGGGTGAACGGCCCTGATAGCACGATGAGGCTGAAGTGGAAACTGTACCCGGTATAGTGGAGCCACTAAGATTGCGTACCCGGTGGCTGAGAGGGGAATCTTTTCCCGCCACAGTGGAGTAGCTGATATCGTCGAAAATGTCTTAACCACAATACGGCCATTCTGTTGCTGCACTAAAGAAATGCATCATCGAGTCTCAGGTGTTTTAAGTTGGTAAACCCCCTTCCACCAGGTGTCGAAAGAGACGCTATCATCGCAGCGCATAAACATGCCGTTATGCCTTGCGACAACGCTGAGAGAACCTTTATTTTTACCGCAGGTCTTCTCAAAAGACTCTGTAGCTTTAATAAAAGTTTCACCATCCGTGATGGTCGGGGAATCCAGTTCCTTCGCCAGCCATGACGGATAGCTGTCAGCATTAACCCATACAAGGCGTTCCACAACTGAAAAGAGTACGCCGACAAGGCCAACCGCCCAGAGCGTAATAACCAGTAAACGTAAAATTCGCAGGACTATGAATTTTGAATGCTGTAAAGGCGAGACAAGAAATGGCAACGATATCATGACTGTGAGCATGACTGATGACGCCAGCAACGTGTATAACAATGCCCATGATTTCACATAGGCCGAAAACGCGATCATCAAGCCAATAAGAACAAAGAGCGGTGCAGCGCTTTTCAGACTACCCATGTTTATTTTCATTATTTTGATGCTCCATTTTGTACGAGTTTAGAGATACTACGTTTAAAATCATCTACGGCCTCAAAAAAGGTTCGTGGATGACGTTATTGGTTTTTTATATTGTACCATTGGTGAGCGTTTACCTTTTTACCCTTTAATTAAGGCACCAGGATTCGCCCCTGAAAAAACGAATTCCATGAGGTTAATGTATGTCACACAATATTTTTATAGCTGAGTTTGATGATGGACTTCGGATGTACGGTATCAATGACGGTACAGCCTGCCATATGCATGCTTTTTTGTTTCAGACCCAGGCGCAAGTAGAACACTGGCTGGGAAGCGGTGATCGTGATACCCGCAAGTTACCTGTAATGCCAGAAAACGCCTCATTGACGGAGGAAAACGTCACTATCGGCCCTGACGAAACATGGGCTTTTCGCTCCCGAGCTTCACGCACCGCACAATGGATCACCGGCCCCCTTGAACATGACAGTGAGTCATGGGAAGACCAGTCTGTATATGGCCACAGCACGTGAACTTCACGCCTCCAGTCCTGCTGACCGACATAGGCAGGACAGGGGTTTACAGTACCCGGTACAGTGTATCGCCTTGCTGAACCCGTGTTTGCTGCTGCTGGCCCAGCGGACGGATGCTGGGAAAGTCAAAGATGATCAGTTTTAGATCCGCGTTCGCGGGGATAATTATTCCTACTGGAATGTTAGCTACAGCGTTAGAATCCATTTTGTTGCCTCACCTTACAAGGGCGATTAACCGTCTTAATGGCAGCATTCGCCCGATCAGGCCGCAGGGGTAACAACTTGTGGTCTTTTTCGTACACAAGGAGTGTTTATGCCTTACATCCCCGAAACACTGGAAGGAACGTTTTTCCGCAAGACTATTGAAACATCACCGGAAGGTGAAAGCCTGTACTGGTTTCGCCGTGCAGATGGCATAGAATTCGCCGTCATTGAGTCGGCTCGCTACCCAGGCAATGATGCCGTGGTAATTTGCGGGGACGGGCGCCCAACAGGCAACACGATTTCAGAATCGCTTTTTGTCATTACTGATGACATGCGGGCGCTTCCCCGTGGCGTGTATGAACAGGAGGCGCATGATGCCTAACCAGATCCCGAACAACCCTACACTTCCGAAGAATTTCGACATTACGCCTAACGAGAAGCGCAGCAAGGCCCAGCTCGATGCCTGGTGGGATCATCCTTACTGCGTCACCCATAACGAGAAATTTCACGTGTACTGTCTGAACGGCGGGGCGTGGGATAGGCCGACATGGCTGGCTCAGGCTGACACGTATGATGAGGCCTGTGAACTGGCAGAACGGAAACAAGCTGAGTGGGTGGCACGCCGGGAACAGCCTATTTACTATATGACCTTTGAGCCGCCTTTTCAGATGGTGCGACAGCCGCAACGCCCTGATCATGATGCTGTAGTAGTTGTGTCGTTCGAAACGAAGGAAGAACTGGACGCCTGGAGCGCAGCGCAGCAATAAAAAATGTCCGCAGTCAAGCGATTGTTGAAATCAGCCTGATGGCCGGAAGTCTATATGGGGTGCGGGTTTGGCTCTACTTCGGGCCGCCTTGCGGGGCTGTGGCGTTGTGGGCTGGGAGCCACATAGGAGCTTCGCGGTAGAAAGCCCGAGCGTGCTGCATCGGGGGCGGTTGCCTGCAGGCGGTAGCCGCGTTTGGTCTTCATAGCCCAATCGGTCGCCGTCCTCCAGAATGAAGAACGCGCAGCCTTGGGCTGCGCGTTTGAGGGATGGCCGCCAGCGGAAACCGGCATCATCAGCTTGGCTTCGGCGGCGCGGCCTTGCCCGCGCCTCCCTTCCTGAATCCCCGATCTCCGACCATGAAGGCTTCTAGCATGTGCGGAATTAGCACCGTGGCATCGACCGCCTCGCCGTAGGTCTGCGCGTGCAGCGTAGCGTAGCGGTCGAGGTCGGCTTTCAGGCTGGCCGGGCAAGCAAAAGTCAGCTTCGTGGATTCCGTTTTCGGCAGCGGCCCGAGCCGTAGCTTGCGCGTCGTCATCGCGAAGTCCCCCTGTTGAAGAAAAGTGGCTGGTACGGCCGCAGCACCAGATCGCGGTTGACGATGATGCGAACCGGCAAGCCGGGGCGCTCCGTCAAGGTGGGCTGGATGTTGAGGTTGCGCCGGGTCATCTCCTGACCGACCTGATTGATGCTGTCCTGGGCGCTATCGCGGCCGGCGATGATGACGCGATCACCGTCCTGCCGGTTCTCCGGCGCAGCCAGTTCGGCACCGATGCCCAGTAGCGTCGTCAGTGCCGCACCGGCAAAGACGCGATCCCAATGCCAATCCACATCATCTTCCAAGCCGGCGTAGCCGGCCGGATCGGTGCCGGCCAAGTTGTCGAGCTTGAGCGAAGACGTGTCGGGCAGGATGATCCGGTTCCACACCACTTGCACGCGGCTCTGCCCGTAGCTGACCTGGCTGTTGTATTTGCCCAGGATGCGTGACCCCTGCGGGATCAGCAGGAACTTGCCGGTAGCCGTGTCATAGACCGGCTCCGTCACTGTGGCGATCACATCGCCCGGCAAGTCCGACTTGATGCCCGTCACCAGCGCCCCGGCGACCACCGTTCCGGCCATGACCTGATACGGCGACGCCGGCAGCGTCAGGTTGCCGGAATCACGGGCTTCCGTGGTTCCGGCTTTCTGGAATGCCTCTTTCTGGTCTTGCCGGTTCTGCACGGCGGTCGGGTCGGCGGGCTGGGCCGCCGTCGACGCAGGCCCGGCCGCCAGCGGGTCGAAGGCCGCATTGGCGGTGAAGCCCGGCGCAGCGGCTACCTGTGTCTGCGCCACCGGCGCGGCCTTCTGCGAACCAGAGCGGAAGAACACCGCCGATGCCGCTGCTGCTTCGGCTTCCTTGCGCAACGCGTCGTTGGGGTCGTTGCCGGGGGCCGCGTAGGCGGCCGTCACCGGCTGCTGCGACTTCACAATGGCCGGGCCAAGATCGCCTGGCAGCGGCGGCCCCAACTCCGGCACGGATGCCGCCAAGGGGGGCGGCAGCTTCGAGTAGTCCGCCGGCAGCGCGTCCAACCCTTCGGACTTCGAGACGCGATCGACGTTGTAAAGCTCGGTCTGCTCGCCTGCACCGCGCCGCTGCGGTTGCAGCGACCACATCAGCGCGCCGAGCACAGCGACCGAGAGACCGCCGACGAGGATGGCCAGCGTGCGCCGGTTCAGGCGCGTGACCGGGCGCGGTTGGGCGCGCAGCGCAACTGCCTCGGGTGCCACCTTGCCCGCATGCGGCGTGGCGAGGTCGGGAGTGTCGTCCTGGCTCATGGTCAGTTCCTCCGCGCCAAGCCATCCGTGCGTTCGATACGCACCACGTCACCCTTGTCGCCGCCCAGGCGCAGTTCGGCCGCGCCGAACAGCCGATCCACGATGTAGTAAGGCGAGCGAAAACGGTAATTCACCAGTTGTCCGTCGCCCTGCGCGCCGATGACGAACAGCGGTGGCAGCTCGCCTTGGGCGATTCCCGGCGGGAACTGGATATAGACCTTCTCGCCATCGTCGAAGGCGCGCAGCGGCTTCCACGGCGGATTGCTGCCTGAGACGGAATATCGGAAGCGGATCTTCTCCAGCGACAGTCCGGTATCGACCGGTGCGGCGGCGCTAGCCGCCTGCGACTGGCGCTGCAAGGCCAACATCCGGTCTTTTGGGTAGTCCCAGGACACCGACGCCATCCATGCCTTTTCCGTCGAGGTCAGTTCCAGCAGGTATGTTCTGCGACTGGTGGTGATGACCAAATTCGTCTTGAGGCCTGAGCGGATGGGCTTGACCAGCACATTGATGCGCATCGCGTCGCCGCTGCCGCTGGACGTGTCACCGACGATCCAGCGCACGGTATCGCCGGCTGCGACCGTCACTAGTTCCTCGCCCGGCTGCAAGGAAACCACGGTCACGCGTCCCGGCGCGGCATAGACTTGGTAGAGCGCACCATCGGTGAAGGGCCACACCTGAATCGCATTGACGTAGCCCTCGCGCGTGGGCGCGATGCGCGCCTCGGCATTGGCACGGGAAACGCGCACCTTCTCATCGGCCGGCTCCGGCTTAGCCGGGGCCGCGTCCAACTCGTGCAGCGGCTTCAACTGCGCTGGCAGCGCCAGCGGCTCGGGCATGGCGACGACTTCCACTGGAGCAGGCGGCTCCGGCAGCGGCTGTGCCTGCACCGGCTCATCGAGCGAAATGGACGGAGGCGGCTTGCCCTGCGAAGCGCAGCCCGACAGGGCCACCACGGTCAGCGCGAAAGCGTATAAGCGGAAAGACAGGTTCATGGCTTGGCTCCTTCAGAAGAATCCAGTTCGCGGCTCCACGACAGGCCGTTGACGTAGATACCCAGCGGGTTCTTGCGCAGGCGCTGTTCGGTGCGCGGGGTTTGCAGGACGGTGGAAAGCACCGCGTTCCATCGCTCGGTCCCGGCGGGGGCACCGTTGATGAACCGTTGCTCCGTCCAACGGACGTTGAACGAGGCATCGCTGGCGCGTACCACGCTGGTGATCTGCACCGTCACCGACTCGCGGCCAACACGGGCGAAAGGATCGTTCTTGCTGGCGTAGTCGTTGAGCACCGCCGCGCCTTTGTCGGTGGTGTAGTCGTAGGCGTCCAGCCAGTTTTGCCGCACCACGATGGGATCGATAGACAGCGAGCGCACCAGCGTCACGAAGCGCGCCAGGTGGTGCGCGATCTGCGCATCGGCGGGCCGGTACGGCGTGGCGGCTTCGCCGACGGCGCGCACCTGCCCCGACTGATCGACCTCGATGACGTAAGGGGTGACGATGGACTGCGCCGAGCGCCACACCAGGCCACCGGCCATCAGCAGCGCAAGCGTGAGGCAGCCGAAGGCCATAAAACGCCAGTTCTTGGCCTGGACGCGGGCCGAGCCGATGCGCTCGTCCCACACCTGCGCGGCGGATTGGTACGGGGTGGCAGGCTGCGGCGTGTCGGCATAGCGCACCTGCGGGCGTTTGAATCGCATAGGGTTCTCCTTGGTGGTCAGGTATCGGGTCACGCATCGGGGCGCAGGCTTGGGCCTTGCCCTGAGCCGCCGCCGTCGCCACTGCGCAGCGTGTGGGCTGCGGTGGTTGCGGCATGGGTGATCTGCTGGCGGCGGTGCATCCGCTTTGCCCAGGCGGGTTGCTCTTGCTTCGGCGCGCTGGCTGCGCCTTCGCCTGCGGCGGCCTGGCCGGAACCGGCAGCGCCGACATCCGCACCGTTCCATCCTGCCCGGAAGGAGTCGGCCACCTTCTGACCGGCAGCGGAAGCGCCCGATGCAGCTCGGCGGCCTGCCGCTTGCGCGCCGGTCTTGGCGACATTGCCGAGGCCCGCAGCCGCGCCTTTAGCCCCGCCGCCCGCAGCGGCGGAACCGGCCTGGAATGCGGACTTGGCGCTGCTGGCCGCCGACGTGGCGGCGCGTGCGCCGCTCCCGGCCAGCTTTGCGGCGGCCGGGGCCATGCGTGCGCCCGCCATGACGGCACCGCCCACGCCGGTCGCGGCGGCACCGATGGCAACACCCGTGCCTACCGCGCCGACGGCAGCGCCCGCCATCGCACCCGCGCCGAGCTGCGGCGCACCGGACACAAGGCCCGTGGCGATGCCGGGGCCGAAGATGCCCAGCGCCAGCAAGGCAAGCGAAGCCAGCATCACGACAAGCGCATGGTCGATGGAAGGCTCGTCGGGATGAACCTGGAACTCCGCGAACAGGCCCGAGCCGATGCCGACGATTACCGCCAGCACCAAGACCTTGATGCCTGACGAAACCACATTGCCGAGCACCTTTTCCGCGAGGAACGAGGTTTTGTTCCAGAGCGCAAACGGGATCAAGACGAAGCCGGCAAGCGTGGTCAGCTTGAACTCGATCAACGTGATGAAAAGCTGAACCGCGAGCACGAAGAAACAGAGGATCACCACCAGCCAAGCGATGAACAGCACCACGATGGGGTCGAGGTTCACGAACACTTCGGGGAAGCCGGCCATGTCACCGATCTGGTCGAGGATCGGCGCAGCGGCGTCGATGCCGGTCTTGGCAAGCCGACCCGGCTGCAAGAAGTTCTCCATCGTTATGGCCGAGCCAGTGGCGGTGATGCCTAGCCCGGCGAACGAGCGGAACACGATGCTCGACAGCCAATTGAAGTTACCGATGATGTAGGCGAAGGCACCGACGTAAAGCACCTTGCGCAGCAGCTTGGCGATCACGTCCTCGCCCTGGCCGGTCGCATGGCTCATGGCCCAATACAGACCGGCAATGGTCATGTCGATGACAATGAGAGTGGCCGTCAGGAACGCGACTTCGCCTTGCAGCAGACCGAAACCGGAGTCGATGTAGCGCGAGAAGGTATCGAGGAATCTGTCGATGATCGTTACGTCGTTCATGGCGTGTCCTCCGCAGCGGCGAGCGACGCATCACCTTCCGGCGCGTCGTCGGTTGGCGTGTCGAAACTCGCCGGAATCGGCGGCAGTTCTGCCAGCGTCCGGTATTCGTCCGGCCCAGTCTGGCCGGTGAAGAAGCGCCGCCGGAAGGCTTCGGCAGCGGCGCGACAGGTGTCTTCGCCTGCGGTTTGCCGGTCGGCTGCGCATTGGGCGCGCAGCGCCTTGAGCCGCACGGGATCGGCGGCCAAGGTGGCGGTCAGGTCTTCAGCCGGCTGCTGGCCGCATGCGGTCAGCAGCACGGCCAGCAGGACAGGAACGCATCGCATGGCCGCCTCCCGTCAGTTGTTGTAGAAGTTGACGGACTGCGGTGTGTACGGCGTGCCGGTGCCCAGGAAGCGCCGCCGCACTTCGCGGGCGCGCTCGGTGGCCGCTGCCTGCCGCGCCAGCTCCAGCGAGGCCGCCCTGTCTTGTGTGATCTGGAGCTGCTGGGCCTGGATGGACTGCTTGGCCTGCAAGGCGAGAAGCTGGTTCGTTGCCTGCATCGCTTGCAGCGCACCCGTGGCCGATTGGCTTTGGCTCACGAGGTCGGCCAGCGCGCTTTCGTCTTGCGTCAGGTTCTGCGACACCTGCGCCTGCATCCGCATCGCGGTGTGCAGGCCGTCGAGCGTGTTCTTCCAGCGTTCGCGTGCGTCCTGTGCCATGCGGTCGCCGCTGATGGTGGCGGCGTACTGCTCCGGGTACAGGCGCGAGAACGTGGCATCCATGCTCTGCACGTCGTAGGCCAGCCCTTGCGCCTCGGCAATCAGGCGTTCAGTCGTGGCGAGCGTCGAGCGCAGCCGGTTGACGATGTTGAAGTCGAGATTCGCCAGGTTGCGCGCCTGGTTCATCAACATCTGCGCTTCGTTCTGGAGCTGGTTGATCTGGTTGTTGATCTGCTCCAGCGTGCGGATGGCAGTCAGCGTGTTCTGCACCAAGTTGACGGGATCAACGAAAGTGAGCGCCGCCGCTGGCTGAGCGAGCATCAGCGAGCCGGCCAGCGCGGCGGCGAGCGAAACGGAAAGTACACGGGTCTTCATGGCGAAATCTCCAGGGGTTGAGTAGCGAGGAAAGAAGCCGCCGACGGCGAGGACGGCAGCAGGTCGGCGGCCCAATCGAGGCCGCGATGGCGTAGCCACGCACCGGCGAAGCCGGGAGCGCCGGCCTGCGTCAGCACTCGGTCAATGTCGCGTTGGTCTTGCGGTGTGGATGCGCCCGAGAAGGCGAGCGCGGCTGGCCCCAGGTCGAGGTCGAACAGACGATTGCCCAGGCGCGATTGGTAGTAGTAGTCGCGCTTGGGCTGCGCGGTGGCGACGATTTCGATTTGCCGACTGTTGAGGCCAAAGCCCTCGTAGACCGTGCGAATCTGCGGCTCGGTCGCCTGCGGGTTGGGCAAGAAAATCCGGCTCGCGCAGCTTTCGATGATCGCGGGCGCGATGGTCGAATCCTTGATGTCGGCAAGCGACTGCGTGGCGAAGATCACCGACACGTTTTTCTTGCGCAGAGTTTTCAACCATTGCCGGATGCGTGCCGCGAAGGACGGTTCATCAAGGAATAGCCAGGCTTCATCGAGAATCAGCAGCGTGGGAGCACCGTCGAAACGTGCATCGAAGCGGGCGAACAAGTAGCGCAGCACCGCTTGCACGGCGGCGGGGCTGTGCATTAGCTCTTCCATCTCAAAGCCCTGCACGTCGCCGCTGCCGAGCCGGTCGCGGTCGGCATCCAGTAGCTTGCCGTGCGCGCCGCCCAGCACATACGGCGACAATGCCTGCCGCAGCGCGTTCGATTGCAGCAGCACCGAAAGCCCGGTCATCGTGCGCTGCTCCACCGGCGCACCAGCGAGGCTGCCGAGCGCCGACCAAATGGCGGCTTTCTCGTCGGGGCCGACGGTCACGCCTTCATGCAGCAGGCGGCCTTCGATCCACTCGGCGGCCCAGGTGCGATAGCCTTCGCTGTCGATACGGGCCAAGGGCTGAAAGGCAATGGCGCCGTCCGCGCCGAGGTCGTAGTGTTCGCCGCCCAGGCCCAGCACCGTCGCCCGCATGGATCGCCCCATGTCGAAGGCGAAGATGCGCGAGCCGCCATAGCGGCGGAACTGCAAGGCGAGCATCGCCAGCAGGACAGATTTTCCCATGCCCGTCGGCCCCGCGACCAGCGTATGCCCCACGTCGCCGATGTGCGTCACCAGCCGGAACGGCGTCGCGCCATCCGTGCGCGTGACGATCAGCGGCGGGCCGTCGAGATGGGCGTTTTTCTCCGGCCCAGCCCACACGGCGGACACCGGCATCATGTGCGCCAGATTCAGCGTCGAGACGATGGGCTGGCGCACGTTGGCATAGGCATTGCCTGGTATGGACGACAGCCACGCATCGACTGCATTTAAGGTTTCGGGGATGGTGACGAAGCCACGTCCTTGGATGACACGTTCCACCATGCGCAGCTTTTCGTCGGCTACGGCAGGGTCGTCATCGAACACCGTCACCGTGGCGGTGAGGTAGCCGAAGGCGACTTGATCGCTGCCAAGCTCTTGCAAGGCGGCATCCGCGTCGGCCGCCTTGTTGCTGGCATCCGTGTCCACCAGCGGCGATTCCTGCTGGAAGATGGTTTCGCGCAGTAGCGCAATGACATTCTTCCGTTTCGCAAACCACTGGCGACGCAGGCGGCCCAGCTCCTTTTCCGCCTCGGCTTTATCGAGGCAGAGAAACCGGGTACTCCAGCGATAGGCAAAGCCCAGGCGATTGAGGTCGTCCAGCAGGCCCGGCCAGGTCGAGGTCGGAAAGCCCCGCACCGACACCACGCGCAGATGCTGGTCACCCAGCATGGGCGCAAGGCCGCCGACTAGGGCGGAATCGGCCAGCAGTGCGTCGAGGTGGAAAGGCACCTCGGGCACGGCCAGCCGGTAGCGCCGCGTGGACACCGTGGCGTGAAGATAAGTCAGCGTCGCGGCATCGTCCAACCAGACGATTTCTGGCATCACGCCATCGAGCAGGTCGAAAACCCGATCCGTTTCTGCCAGGAAGGCGTCAAGCCGACCGCGCCAGTCCACACCATCGCCCGGCGCGTGCTCGTAGAGCAGCTTGGCTGCACGAGCGCGGGATTCCTCCGGCGGCAGATAGGCTAGCGTCAGGTGATAGCTGCTTTCGTAGTGGTTCCCCGATTCCTCAAAGGCAGCGCGGCGTTCTTCGTCCACCAGCCAGGACAGCGGTTCGGGAAAGTCGGAATGCGGATAGTCCGCGGCCGACTGGCGCTCGGCTTCCACGAACAGCGCCCAGCCCGAACCCAGCCGGCGCAACGCGTTGTTTAGCCGTGCCGTCGTGGCGATCAATTCGCCCTGCGTGGCGCTGTCCAGATCAGGCCCGCGAAAGCGCGCCGTGCGCTGAAACGAGCCATCCTTGTTCAGCACCACGCCCGGCGCGATCAGCCCAGCCCAGGGAAGCCAGTCGGCCAGCAAGGCGGGCCGCTGGCGGTATTCGGCAAGGTTAAGCATGGCGGCGTCTCCTACACGTCCAGCAGCGGCTTGTGCTTGATGTGCCGGGCGAAGACCTGCATGAACTGCGGATCGACCCTCGCGCCCCACACGGCCAGCGAGTGACCGACGATCCAGAGCACTACGCCAGGAATCCAGAGTTGCAGGCCCAGCCCGACGGCAGCGGCTAGCGTGCCGTTGGCAATCGCCACCGTGCGCGGTGCGCCGCCCATCAAGAGCGGCTCGGTCAGCGAGCGATGTAGCGGCACCTCGAAGCCGGCCGCGAAGCTATCCGGGCCACTCATACGACAGCCCCGCCGGAGAAGCTGAAGAACGACAGGAAGAACGAGGACGCGGCGAACGCGATGCTCAAACCGAACACGATCTGGATCAGCTTGCGAAAGCCGCCCGACGTGTCGCCGAAGGCGAGCGCGAGGCCCGTGGCGATGATGATGATGACCGCGACGATGCGTGCCACCGGCCCCTGAATCGACTCCAGAATGGATTGCAGCGGGCCTTCCCATGGCATCGAGGAGCCGGATGCCTTCGCCGTGCCCGCCGTCATCAGCATGACTGCGGCCAGCAGCAGGCCGTGGTGCGCGGGGCCGGCCAGCCGCCGCAGGCGTGCGATGGTTGAAACCGGATTTACGGAATTACGGAAAGCGTGAACGTGCATCTGCGTCATGGCAGTTCTCCAGGTAGGTCAAGGGACGAGGAAGGCGCAGCGGCATCGGCTGCGAGAGGAACCGGCATCAGCTCGGGAAACGGTGTTTCCAGCGCGTCCGCCAGGCGATAGCCGGTGCCGTCGAAACCGACGACACGGGCGATGCTTTCGACGCGGCGCTTGCGGCCACGCCCGGCGATGTGGATCACGACGTTGACCGCCTCGGCGATCAGCGCACGCGGTGGGTTCACCGCCACTTCAAGAATCAACTGTTCGAGGCGCAGCAGCGCGCCCAGCGCGGAACCGGCGTGGATGGTGGCGATGCCGCCGGGGTGGCCGGTGCCCCACACCTTAACCAAGTCCAGGGCTTCGCCGCCGCGTACCTCGCCGACGATCACGCGGTCGGGGCGCAGGCGCATCGTGGCCCGCACCAGCTCGGTCATAGACACGACGCCAGCGCGGGTGCGCAGCGGCACATGGTCGCGGGCTGCGCATTGCAGCTCGATGGTGTCTTCGAGCACAAGCACGCGGTCGCCCGTGGCGGCGATCTCCGCAAGCAAGGCATTGGCGAGTGTGGTTTTGCCGCTGCTCGTCGCCCCGGCGATCAGGATGTTCTGGCGCTCACGCACGGCGCGGCGCAGGAACTCGGCCTGGCCTGTGGTCAAGATGCCGTCGGCCACATAGCGATCCAGCCCGATGATGCTCACGGCGCGCTTGCGCAGCGCGAAGGCTGGGCCGGGCGCTGCGGGCGGCAAGATGCCCTCGAACCGCTCGCCGGTTTCGGGCAGCTCGGCGGTCAGCAGCGGCCGCCCGCGATGCACCTCTGCGCCGACGTGCGCAGCCACCAGCCGGATGATGCGTTCGCCATCGTCTTGGGACAGCTCCACGCCCAGCGGCATGCGGCCCGATGACAACCGATCCACCCATAGGGTGCGGTCGGGGTTGAGCATGATTTCCACCACGTCGGGGTCGGCCAGCGCAGCGGCGATGACTGGCCCCATTGCCGTGCGCAGCATCTGGATACGGCGATCCAGAGAGGTTGCGGCGGATGAGAGTTCGGGCGGGGTTTGCGGAATGGCGCTCATGAGGCACGCTCCTGCGCTTCAGCCAGTGCCTCCGCGTCATCCATTCGCGCCGGGTCTGGGTGCAGTTCTTCCACAACGTCGCGCACCAGGCTGCGGCCACGCAGCAGGTGGCGGCCGAGCCGCTCCACGAATTGCTCGAAACGCGCTTTGCCTTGGGCGCGAGCTGCGTCCTGATGGGCTTCGGGAATCGGGGTGCTGACGGTCAGGAAGTAGCGGATGAACAGCGCCAGTGTTTCGATCTGGATGTTCTGGTCGCGCTCCATGCGCTCGGCCTGCCGCGACAGGCGATCGAGCCGCTTGGCGATGGCCGCCTCGCGCTGGTCGCCAGCATCGGGCGATAGCCACGACGCGAGCGCCGCCGCGACAATGGACGACTTGGACACGCCTTTCTTGGCGGCCAGTTCTTCGAGACGCTTGGCGTGCTCGGGCTGAATGAACAGATTGAGGCGGTATTGGCTCATAAGTCGATTCCGTCGTTGGGGTCGAGGGAAGCCAGCCGGGCCGTGCGCTGCATGGCCGGGTCGAGCTGGCCGGGAAGCGGCAGCGGCAGGTCGTCGTCGTCATCGAGCAGAGTCAGGTCATGGCCGGCGAGCAGCGGTTCGGGGCTGTATTCGCTGACTTCGGATAGCTCCGGCTGTCGGCGTGGGCCGCCGTCATCGGCGGTGCCTGTGCCATCGCCGGACAGGCCCGCAGCCCGGACCGTTGACACGGCTGGGATCGATAGGCCGCTCCAGTCGTCGGGCCGGGCCGGTGGCGCGTCCGCGTATTGCCCGGCCGCGAGCACAGGCGGCGGTAAAACGCGGTTCTTGAAATTCGCGTCGGCGTAGTAGCGCAGCTTCTTGGCCTTGATCGGTGCCACGCTGGACACCATCACCACAGCTTCCTCAGTCGGAAGCTGCATCACTTCACCGGGCGTCAGTAGCGGGCGGGCCGTCTCCTGCCGCGACACCATGAGGTGCCCCAGCCACGGTGCCAATCTGTGCCCGGCATAGTTGCGCTGCGCGCGCAGTTCGGTAGCGGTGCCAAGCGTTTCGGAGATCCGTTTCGCAGTGCGTTCATCGTTGGTGGCGAACGTCACGCGGACATGGCAGTTATCCAGAATCGAATGGTTCTGGCCGTAGGCTTTGTCGATCTGGTTGAGCGATTGGGCGATAAGAAAACTGCGGATTCCGTAGCCCGCCATGAAGGCAAGCGCCGTCTCGAAGAAGTCCAGGCGGCCCAGCGCCGGGAACTCATCGAGCATCAGCAGCAGCTTGTGGCGGCGTTCGATGCCGTCGCTGCCGTCGAGCGATTCGGTGAGCCGTCGGCCGATCTGGTTGAGGATCAGGCGAATGAGCGGTTTCGTCCGCGAAATATCCGAAGGTGGCACTACCAGATAAAGCGACACCGGATGCTCGGACGCGATCAGGTCGGCGATACGCCAGTCGCAGCGCGAGGTGACTTCGGCCACCGTGGGGTCGCGGTAGAGGCCCAGGAACGACATGGCGGTGCTCAACACGCCGGAACGCTCGTTGTCCGACTTGTTGAGCACTTCGCGCGCCGCCGAAGCGACGACTGGATGCGGGCCACCACCTTCCACGTTCACGAGGTGCTGTGTGGTCATCATCCGGTGCAAGGTCAGCTCGAAGGGGCTGGCCGGATCGGAGAGGAAATTGGCGACGCCGCGCAGCGTCTTGTCCTCGCCCGCGTAGAGCACATGCAGGATGGCCCCGACCAGCAGCGCGTGCGAAGTCTTCTCCCAATGGTTGCGCTTCTCAAGCGCGCCTTCTGGATCGACCAGAATGTCGGCTATGTTCTGTACGTCACGCACTTCATGTGCGCCGCGCCGAACTTCTAGCAGCGGGTTGTAGGCCGCCGACTTCGCATCGGTCGGATTGAACAGCAGGCAGTGTGAGTAGCGTGAGCGCCAACCTGCGGTGATCTGCCAATTCTCGCCCTTGATGTCGTGGACTACGGCGGATGCAGGCCAAGAAAGCAGCGTCGGCACCACAAGGCCGACGCCTTTGCCTGAGCGCGTGGGCGCGAAAGTGAGGATGTGTTCCGGGCCTTCATGCCGAAGGTACTTGCCATCGTGCTGACCGAGGAACACGCCGATCGGCTGCGTAAGGCCGGCTTTGCGAATGTCCTCCGTACTTGCCCAGCGTGCCGAGCCATAGGTCGTGACTAGGCGTGATTGACGAGAGCGCCAGATCGACATGCAGACTGCGACCACCACCGCCAGCAAGCCACTGCCACCCGCTATGGCACCGCCCGTGTCGAAAACGCGTGGCGCGTAGGCATCGAAGAAGAACCACCACTCAAACAGCTTCCACGGGAGGTAGATCGGTGTGCCGAGGAAATCAAACCAGGGGGAGCCAAGGCGTACCTGATAGCCAAGGGCTGCTGCCGTCCATTGTGTGGCGCCCCACACACCCGCGATCACGATGCCGAATACCACGGCTATCTGACCGAACAGCACATTCGTACCTTGCATAGCCCCGCCTCCAATCTCTCCTACGCTGATTCCCTTGGGAAACGCGGCTTAGAAATGTGCCGCAGGCGTCAGGATCGGTGCTGGCTTAGTGCCGGTCAAAGACCGTTTGGGGCAGAAAGGTCGATAAGAAAGAATGAATTCGCGCTGTGTCTAGCCAGGGAGTGACTCCGTAAGCGCCGGCGAATATCAGCGTGCCGAACAGAAGATTCAGGCAGACTAGCGAATTGCTGAATTGCTGAATTGCTGAATTGCTGAATTGCTGAATTTCAGAATTTGGGGGATTCTTTGGGCGGTGTGTATGGCGTTTTTCCGTCACCGTAGAACCGCTTACGTGTTGCCTCCGCTACCCGGTTGCAAAGCAGTTCGCCCAAAGTAGGCCGATCCGTCTTGCATTGCTGGCGCAACTTCTTGAGCTGTTCCGGGTCTGCCACCAGCTCTTCTACTGTCGGGGTTTTCTTTTCTGCACTAGTGGCTTTGTGCGGTTTATCAGATTGACCGCATGCGACTAGCATTGCAGCGACGAGCGTGATGGCGAGTCTCATGGCATCAATTCCTCCGGAAGATCGGGATTTCGGCTTTTTGTTGACCTGAGAAACTCTGGCAATTCGATGGCCTGTACTCGCTGAATGAAGCGCGCAAGCTCGTCAAACGGATCGCCTTCAAGTCTGAGTAGATAGGTCGTCAAAGGTGGTACGCGTGTCGAAAGCGGCCTCGCCACGACTCCTGGCTCTCGGGAGGCTGCAATGTGTGCAGCCCCTGTAAGTCCGAGTGCAAAACCGGCAGATACCAACGCCATCATCAGGTCGAAAGTGGTAACCCGCTCGGCAACTAGAGGCTGCATTTCAGCCCGGCTAAGTACTCGCTCAATGTGCTTGGCGTGGCCCTCGCACACTTGAGGATCAGATAGCACTAGCGGGTAGCGCAGCAGTTCATCCAATGGAATTCGCTTAAGAGCCAGCAACGGATGCCGAGCTGGCAGCGCCACCATAAGCGTGTCAGTCCACGCGGGAAGTGCGACGATTCCATCACCTACGTCGTCGGACTGTGCAAAGCCGACGTCATACAGGTCGTCGTGCAATCCTTTGATTTGTTGGGATAGTGGCACCTCAAAAAAGCGAATCTCAACCTCGGGCTCCTCCTCGCGACACAACGCCAATAGGGCTGGTAAGCACAGTAGTGTTGCGCCGTCTGACAAGGCGACGCGGAGTTGTCCATGAAAGCCATTTTTTGCTGCCTTCACGCAGTCCCGCGCCTGTTGCAAGGATGCGAACACCCGAGGTGCGTGCTCCATGAGCATCAACCCAGCTCGTGTCAAACGCGTGCTTCTCGTGTTCCGAATAAAGAGCTGTGCTCCTAACTCCTCTTCGAGTTCTTTGATCGTGCGAGACAGTGGGGACTGCTCAATATGCAGTTTCGCAGCGGCGCGAGCGAAGTGAAGTTCCTCGGCGAGCGCCATAAAACAACGTAGATGTCGAATTTCCATGCGTCCCCTACTAATCGTCGATCTATTCAGTATTTAAAACTCGCTGCCATGCTGCGTTCTTCCAACTCAAGGACTCAGGGTGAAGATTGCAGATTCACATGCTCTGGCGAACCAGAAAGCGCTTTAGCGAGAACACCCCATTGCACGGCTGCGTCGGCGCGAGCACGGACCAGAGCCGCTCGCTGGGACAAGGTGCCACGCTCCGCTTCTGCAACAACGGTCGCATCCACCTGTCCCGCCTCAAAGAGGCGTCGACTGCGGTCAAGGAGTCGATCAGCGACGACAAGACCATCGACCTGATGCTGCAGAGAAGTCCGCTGGGTCTGCCAGCCCAGATAAGCGTTCTCCACATCCTGAAGCGCAAGCAAAACCGTGCGTTCCAGGTCAGCCTGTGCGCCGCGACTGCGTGCTGAGCCCTCGTCGATTCCCGCTTGTATTGCTCCACCGTCAAAGATCGGAAGCGTCACACCCAAGCCCAGAGAGAAAATGTTCCCTGCCACACGTGTTCCGTTGTTCTCGAAGCGTTGGCGCCCACCACTCAAATCGAGCACAAGTTTGGGGAACCGCTCGCCTTCTGCTGCGTTCCATCGCGCCGTCGCCGCTGCAAGACGCGCCTGCGCGGCTCTGACGTCGGGGCGCTGCTGCAGCAATTCGCCTGGCACGCTTCTGGGAGTCCAATCGGGCATGGTGAGAGAGGCAAGCGCAGGACCGCTGCCAAGCGCCCCCGGAATCCGGCCAACGAGCACATCCAAGGCATGCGTTGCTTCGCCGCGTACGCGTCGCAACTGCTCTTGCTCCACCCGGAGGGCGATGACCTCGGAACGCGTGCGTTCAATGTCAAAGCCCGTAGCTTGACCTGCCTTGAACTTCTGCTCTGTCAGACGCTCAAGGCGCTCGGCGACTTGAAGTCGCTCTTTTGCCAGATCTTCCAGCTCTGCCGCCTGCCGCTGCTGCAGTGCAGCGGACACTGTCTCAAAGGCGATCTGCCAACGTGTCGCGAACCAGTTCTGTTCGACAGCAACTGCGTCCATCCGTGCGCCATCAGCGGCATGCGAGAGGCGGCCCGCTAGATCAACTTCCCATGAAGCCGACAGCGGAAGCCTGGCATCGCTGCTGATGGTCGGTGCCAAAGAAAAGTCGCGCGCGCGCGTTGCTTGGGGCGTGAGCGCCAAGCTAGGGAACATTGAAGCGCGTGTACGTCGGGTGATCGCCACAGCTTCATCAATCCGCGCTCTTGCAATAGCGAGATCGGTGTTGTGCTCCAGCGCGTTGCGCACCAGCGCGTCAATCAGCGGATCACCGTACGCCGTCCACCACTCGGCCGGGAGTGCTTGTGCTGGCACCTGCTGCACAGCCAGACCCGCTTCGTTCATGAATTTGGCCGGAACCTCAACGCGTGATGTCTCCACCCTGTGAGGCGAGTGGCTGCACGCGGCGAGAAGCGTGATCGATAGGAATGCAACAGCAGTAAGGCCGCGGCGGGCGTAGGGATCGGACATGTTGAGCCACTAGGTTGTGAATTGAGGAGGCCGTCTTGACGGGCATAGTTCATGGCGTGTACTATACCGTTCAGACGGTTCAAAAATCAAGCATCTTTGGAGTTTCACCATGGCAACTCGTATGAAATCAAGCCCAGAGGAGTCGCATTCGGCGGACAACGGCGCTGAAGCCCCCTCCATCTCTAAGAAAGCGCAACAAACACGGGAGCGCATCCTTCAAGCTGCGCGTGACGTAGTCATGGAGGGAGGTGCCGGGCACCTAACGCTTGACGCGGTCGTTGCACGGGCAGGAATGAGCAAAGGTGCGTTCCTGTACCACTTCAAGACCAAGCGCGATCTGCTCCTCACGATGATTGATGACCAGGTCTCGGCGTTTGATGGCGGGCAGGAAGAGCGAGAGCTGCCATTCGTCGGCGATCCAGACCCTTGGCTATCCAGCCAGGTCTCGGCTATGCCTGACGGCGGGATGCAAAAGATGAGCGCTGCATTGCTGGCGGCCGTGGCTGAAGACCCCACGCTGCTTGAGCCTGTGCGCGGCTGGTACCGCAGGCAGTACGAGAACGCGAGCAAATCTCCACGCGGCACCGATATCGCCGGAATCGTTCTATTTGCCTTGGACGGAGTCTTCCTCGCCGAAATGATGGGTTTTCCGACGTTTGCTGCCGAAGACCTTTCTCGACTCATGCACACCCTCCAGGCGCTCGCCCGCGGCGAACTGGAACTCACCCCTATTGATAAACGCTGATGAAAGGCCTTCCCGTGTCTTGCACTCCCTTTAAATCCCAGTCCTGGCAAATGCAGAAAGTCGGCCTCGCGTTTGTTCTGCTCGCATCGCTTGCCGGCTGTGATAGTCAGAAGGAGCCTGCTTCCGATCCACCGCGAGCGGTCAAGCTGCTCACGGTGGGGGATGTAGGTTCTGTGGCCAATCGCATTGAATTGAGTGGTCTAGCTCGCTCCAGTGAGCGGAGTACCTTGGGGTTCGAGACTGGCGGGCGTATCAGCAAGCTTCATGTGGACGTGGGAGATCGCTTCTCTCGCGGACAGCTTCTGGCTGAGTTGGATGTTCAGCCCGAGCAACTCCGCCTAGAACAGGCTCGGGCGACACTCGCTGCTGCGGAAGCCGCATTGGCAGACAGAATCGTGCAGACAACGCAGCAAAGGGGGCTGCTTGAGGGCAACGTAATCTCCCCGGCTGCATTCGAGAGTGTGAAAGCACAGTTGGTTGCAGCTGAAGGCCAGGTGCGCAATGCAAAGGCCGCATTCGGCCTTGCCGAGCGTGCGCGAAGGGGGGCCGCCATTCATGCGCCATTCGACGGCGTCGTCGCGGAGAAACTCGCTCTGCCGTTCACAGATATTGCAGCCGGAGCGCCGGTGCTTCAAGTGGATGGACTACGCAGCGGCGTAGAAGTCCTTGCGACTGCATCGACGACCCAGGCGGCAAATATCAAAATTGGGCAGGTCGCCGAACTGCGCCTGAGCGAGTCAGCAAGTCCCGTTCGTGCTTCGGTACAACGCATCGGCTTGCGTGCTGAAAATGGCTCACTTTTACCTGTCGTGCTCGTTCCTCAAGATGCTACTCTTGCGCGCAGTCTTCGACCCGGGTCTGCCGTTCAAGTATTGCTGAAGGCACCGGAAGCGAAGGATGCCTCACCAGATCGTCTGATGCTTCCCTATTCGGCACTGGTGCTCAGTGAGAAAGCAGGACAAGCCGCAGTGTTTGTATATGACGTGACCGGAAAGAAGGTGCACCGCCGGGAAGTGCAATTCCAGAGCGAGCCAGGCGGCGACAACGTTCGCGTTGTGGGCGGCCTGAAGCGCGGCGAGATGGTAGTCGCGGCTGGCGCGAGTTGGCTGACGAACGAGCAACAAGTCACCCCACTCAAGGCCACGACCCAATTGGCCGGACGCTGACCCGCTACAGGAAGACTTCGCTATGAAGATCACAGAAATGGCGCTGCGCGCCAGCAGACTCACCTACCTTGCCGCGGTCATCATTCTTGTTGCCGGCATTGCCACGTTTCTCAATTTCCCTTCGCAGGAAGAGCCATCGGTCACGATTCGAGATGCGGTTGTTGCCGTTCTGAACCCTGGCATGCCAGCCGAACGTGTTGAGCAGTTGATCGCGCGTCCGATCGAGGAGCGTTTGCGGGAGCTGGCCGAGGTCAAGCGTGTAACCACAACCGTTCGCGCGGGCGGGGCCGTCATACAGGTCACGATCTGGGAGCGGTACACCGACCTAGCCCCCATATGGCAGCGCGTTCGCGCGAAGGTTGCCGATGCTCAGCCTCTGCTTCCACAGGGTACGTTGGGGCCATTTGTCAACGACGACTTCGGCCGTGTTGCCGTGGCCTCCATTGCGGTGACCGCGCCGGGCTACTCCATGGGCGAAATGCGTGTGTCGTTGAAAGAGATGCGCGATCGCCTATACGCGCTTCCCGGCGTTGATCGCATCAGCTTCTACGGCTTGCAGGAAGAGCGCGTCTATCTCGAATTTGATCGACCAAAACTAGCCCAGCTTGGATTGACCCCACAAGGGGTGATCGATCAACTCGTTAAACAAAACGTCGTGCTTTCAGGCGGGCAAATCGCCATCGGTGGCATCAACGCTTCGCTGGCTGTTAGTGGAGAGGTTCGCGACGCCGCCTCGCTGCGCGCGTTGCCGATCATGATGGCGCAAGCTCAGGGTGCGCGCGGTGCTTCGCCTGCTCCTTCAATCTCACTGGGAGAGCTTGCGCGCGTGCAGGTACAACCTGCAGATCCTCCCGAGTCTGCTGCAGTCTATAAGGGCCAGCCTGCCGTAGTGATGGCAGTGTCCATGACCTCGGGCCAGAACGTGGAGCAATTCGGCGTAGCCCTCAAATCCCGTGTGGCCGAGCTTGAGAAACTTCTGCCCGCAGGTTTCGAGCTCTCCTATGTGACATTCCAGGCAGACGTCGTCAAACGTGAAATGGGCAAGATGAACCAGGTGATGATCGAAACGATTGTCATCGTGCTCGGCGTCGTCGTCCTTTTCCTGGGATGGCGCACAGGATTCATCGTCGGGATGATCGTGCCGCTTACCATTCTGGGGGCACTGATCGTGATGCGCGCGCTGAACATCGAGCTGCAAAGTGTTTCGATGGCAGCCATCATCATCGCTTTGGGGCTCTTGGTAGACAACGGCATCGTGATTGCCGAAGACATTGAACGGCGCTTGGCAGCCGGTGAAGACCGCAAACAGGCTTGTCTCGAAGCGGGTCGTACCCTCGCACTGCCGCTGCTGACGTCCTCATTGGTTATCGTCATCGCCTTCTCCCCGTTCTTCTTCGGCCAGAGTGCGACGAGTGAGTATCTGCGCTCTCTCGTCATTGTCCTCGCGCTCACGTTACTCGGATCTTGGCTGTTGTGTCTGACCGTCACTCCACTGCTGTGCTACCACTTCACCAAAGTGCATCATCAACCGGCGAATGACGCGCAAACCTACAACACACGCTTCTATCGCGGCTATCGCAAGTTGCTTGAGTGGGTGCTTGACCACAAGGCGATCTACGTTGGTGTGATGACGGGTGCATTGGCCGTAGCTCTGTACGGATTCACGACACTGCCATACGACTTCTTGCCGAAGTCCGACCGAGTTCAATTCCAAATACCGGTGCAGCTCGCCCCTGGAACGGATTCACGGCTCACTCTTGCCAAAGTGAAGGAAGTGAGCGGCTGGCTCGGTGATCAAGAAATCAACCCCGAAATCACGGATCACATTGGCTACGTCGCTGACGGTGGGCCGCGCTTCATCCTTGGGCTCAATCCCCCATTGCCAGCATCGAACATCGCGTACTTTGTCGTGACGGTCAAGGCAGGCACCAACATTGACGTCGTGATTGCCCGAACTCGGGCTTACTTCGCGCAGCATCATGGAGATGTACGCGCAGAGCCTCAGCGGTTCTCGCTAGGCACTACCGAAGCCGGCACAGCCGTCTACCGGGTCAGTGGGCCGGATCATGAGGTGCTGATGAATGCGGCGGCGAAAATTGAGTCCGCGCTACGGGAGCTGCCAGGTACGGCCAACATCAAGAACAACTGGGATACCCGTGTCGGCCGTCTCGATGTTCGGGTCGATCAAGATCGTGCGCGACGTGCTGGCGTCACCACCGACGACATAGCTGCCTGGCTTGGCACCCGCTACATCGGCCAGTCGATCTCTGTGATCCGAGATGGCGATACCAGCGTGCCAATCGTGATGCGCGGGACGTCCAATGATCGGCGCAGCACTGCGGACGTTGGTTCGACGACCATCTATCCAGCGTCGGGTGGCCAGCCGGTTTCCCTGGCGCAAGTGGCCGATGTCACGCTCGCTAGCGAGCCGTCTGTGATCCAGCGCCGCAATCTCATTCGTACAGTCACAGTTCAGGGGCAGAACACCGCATACACCGCGCAAGAGATCGTGGATCACCTCGCACCTCGGATCGCCGCAATTGAACTACCTGCAGGCTATGCCATAGAGCTTGGTGGAGAAATTGAGGAATCGGCTGAATCGAATGCATCGCTCACGCACTACATGCCGTTCGCTCTTCTGGCGATGTTGCTGCTATTCATCTGGCAGTTCAACTCCTTCCGCAAGCTGATCGTGATTCTCGCAACGATTCCCTTCACGTTGATTGGGGTCGTGATTGCACTGAAGGCAACAGGCACTCCTTTCAGCTTCATGGCGACATTCGGGGTGCTTGCGCTGTTCGGAATCATCGTCAACAACGCCGTTCTTCTGCTCGAACAAATTGAACACGGCCTCTCGGAAGGTCTCGCCCGACATGAAGCCCTGGTGGGAGCTGCGATGCAGCGGCTGCGTCCAATCGTGATGACCAAGGTGACCTGTATCGCGGGTCTCGTGCCCCTGATGTTGTTTGCGGGGCCGCTGTGGAAGGGCATGGCCATCGGCATGATCGGTGGTCTCGCACTTGGCACGCTCGTGACGCTTGGCCTGATTCCGTTGCTCTACGAGGTGCTGTTCGGAATGAAGTGGCCGGGCAGCAAACGGAGTCACGAGGCGGTACAACAACCAGTGCAACCGGTCTGATCCCTCAGCGTAACTGTCCACACGCTTCCCCCGATCTCTCTCGTGGCCGGAGAGATCGGGGAGACAGATTCTCGCCATCAGAGAGTTTAAGAAGAAATCAGAAGCAGAGCGAATTGACCGCCTACTGCCTATTCTTTGATGCTTTGATGCTTTGATAATCAATTTTCACTGAATAGATTTGGAGAAATATATGAACCCGTTGTCATGGAATCCATGGTTGGTTCTACTGATTGCCGGCCTGTTCGAAATCGGTTGGCCACTAGGCCTCAAGATGGGTGCGGCCAATGCAGCGATGCGCTACGTGGGGCCGGCGATTGCAGTTGCCTGTATGGCAGCCAGCGGCTTTTTCCTATGGTTATCTCTTAAACAGATCCCCATAGGAACAGCTTATGCGGTCTGGACCGGCATCGGTTCGCTGGGCGCGTTTTTCGTGGGCGTGTATGTGTTCGGCGATACCGCCTCCTTGATACGTTGGGTTGGAATTGCGCTGGTTGTTGCTGGCATCGTCTGTCTGAAAATGGGATAAATGAAAATATATATGAAACGCCCTATTTCATTAATCCATTTTGTGCTGCTGGCAGGCCTCACGGCAACCTTATCTGGCTGTGCTTCAAACGGAATGACTCGATCAGGGTTTCTTGGTGATTACGATGTATTGGGAAAAACGAAGTACGAAAATGTTCTGCTCTTCAAGGCGCCAGGCTTTGAACCCAGTCGTTACCGGGAAATATTAGTCGAGGATGCTCAGGTAGTGACGGCAACTGGACGCATAGGTGGGCTTGAAGCTGAGCAAGTGCGAGAGCTTCTCGATCACGTCAACAGTGAACTGCGACATCTCCAAACTAAGTCCGAAGCTCCCGCATCGTCAGGCCGCATACGTGTGCGTGTGGCAATTACGACCATTGAGACGCCCAATAGAGCAGTCAACACCCTAACGACGTTGCTTGTTGGACCAGTGACAACTGGGGGAGCTAGTTTGGAGTTTGAGGCAGTAGATGAACAAACAGATCGTCGGGTGGCTGCTGCTAGCTGCTTCGAGCACGGCAACGCTCTCGCGGATTTCAAAGGCTCCTACACACTGCTCGGGCATGCAAAGTCTGCAATCACCACCTGCCTTGAACGGATCAATAGCGCTTGGAGAAGTGCTGGCTCGTGAATAGCTGCTATTCCATAACTTCGCGCGGATCGCGAGGAGCCTCATCAAGGGGATTCGTAGGGTGCCGTTCTTGTAACGTCTGCAGCATTCTGGAGTGGCTCTGCTTCGTCGCAAAATTGCCGGCGTTTCTCGTTCTTGTCTATTCGAAACGCTGCGTGGTGCTGCTTGCAGAGGTAAAGCGCCTGGAGGTGTGTAAATTCACACGATGGAGTTTGGCCGGTGTGCTGGCAACGGTAGTTCTGACAGGGTGTTCCACTTACCGTCCTTGGATCAACCCGACACTTTCCGACGCCGCCTTAATGTCTCTCGCCGAGAACGACCAACGCATCAGGCCGTCGGAGGTCAACCAACCGGTGGTTGTAGCGGTGACACTGTCAGGCGGGGGCGCTCGGGCGGCGGCCTTCGGCCTGGGCGTGCTGCGCGAACTCAAGGCCACACGCTTCGCGCTAGAGGGCCAGGAGACCACTCTGTTGGATCAGGTGTTCCTGGTCAGCGGAGTGTCGGGGGGCAGCATCCTTGCCGCGCACTTCGCGGCCTTCGGCGATGCCACGCTGACTCGTTTCGAGCCGGATTTTCTGCTTGTGCCTTTTGAGGGGCGACTCATACGTGAAGCTCTGTGGCCTGAGCGTCTTTATAGACTAACTTCACCTTGGTTTGGGCGCAGCCAGATCCTGGCTCAACGCTTGGACGAACTTTTTGAAGGCCGCACCTTTGGTGACGTGCGCCGACGACCGGGCGCGCCCGAACTGATGATCACGGCAACCGACCTCACGACCGGTGCCCCTTTCGATTTCACCACCGAGCAATTCCGGCTAATCTGTTCCGACCTCGATGCAACGCCGCTGTCTTTCGCGGTGGCGGCCTCGTCGGCAGTACCGCTGGTGCTGTCGCCCGTAACGGTGCGAAACAACGCCAATACCTGTCCGCCGCCTCTCCGATCTTTGCCTGTCAGAGGGCAAAATTACAGATCACGCATCCTGCAAAGCGGCATAGACAGCTACCTCAATGCGCACGATCGGCCCTATATCCACCTCGTGGACGGTGGTGTCTCCGACAACCTCGGCGTACGTCTGATGCTAGACCGGCTAGTAGCTTCGGGCTCAATGAGCGCCAATTTCTCGGAGGTCAAGCCCGGAAGCTTGCGCCGACTCGTGTTGGTGACGGTGAACTCCGAACGAGGACTGAGCGAGAGAGTGGACAGTAGCGACCGAGTTCCCAGCACGACGCAAGTACTTGAGTCGCTGATCTTCGGTGCCGGCGCTCGCGAGACCCAGGTGACGCTGGCCATGCTTAACGACGACCTGCAACACTGGCGTTCCGAGATTGTCCGCACCCGTGGCCAAGCGGACAGCCCCTTTGCGGCCGACGCAGAAATCTACGTAGTAAGCGTAAGTCTGAACGACGTGCCGGACGACAAGATCCGGCATTCGCTGCTGCGCGTGCCCACAGCCTTCACGATCGAGGCTACGGATGTCTTGGACCTGCAAACTGCGGGAGGCGAAGCACTGAGGCAATCCAAGGAGTTTATGGCATTGATTGAATCTCTAAGAAGAATCACAGCAGCCAAGCAGACTGCGCCTGGTACTCAGCTTCCCTTGATATCTAACTGATACCGATACTGGGCTTTCGTCCAAGTTCCCAAGAGGCACTTCCGCCGATAACCTTTGCGGCAAGCTGTTGTCCCAGTCGCGGCTCAATTACCGGCCGCCACGGCACAAGGCTGAACCCCATGCCGTCATCGAGCATCGCGTAGCGCCCGCTGGCGAGCATAATGGAACGCCGGTAGATACCGGCTACGCGCTGCCCGTCGGCCACCGGGCGATGCTCTAGGCCGGTTTCCGCCGCAATGTCTTTCGCGGCCTGCACTAGTTCCCGATTGCGTAGCGTGCCCAGCAGGTTGCGCGCGAGGATGACGCGCTGCCCGCGGCGCTGTGCCAGCCCCTGTTCTTCGAGGAAATCGGCTCGCTGCTGTATGGCCTGCTTGGTATCACCGCCAAAGCCCAAGTTGCCCAGCCCACGGCCACCGCCGATCAGTTGCTGGTCAAGCCAAGTCGCGCCGATGACGCGGGCCTGCCGTTCAATAGGAAGGTGTGATTTCAGCTCTACGGCTACATCGCCCAGCCGTTGCGCGTCGTATTGGCGGCCACGCTCGGCCAGGTCGTCCGGTACCTTCCATAGCCCTTCGGCCACGCGCTCCACGATGCAAGCCCGGCGCAGGGCTTCCAGCCGCCGGACATGAGCGGCGACGACTTCCTGCGGGTCGCGTCCGGGCGTAGCCCGGCCCTGCTCGATTACCAGGTGATGATCGGTGCGGTACAGGCCATCGCTCGCCAGCGAGGCGATGTTCTTGTCGGCCGTGCGCACCTCAGTCGAACCCTTCACCTCTACCACAGCGCCCGTGGGATAGTTCGCCAGTTCGTCGCGGGCGTTCAGTGCAACGTAGTGGGCCTTACCGTCCGTGCCGTCGATGATCAGATAGCCTCGGTCGTGCAACTCATCGGCAAGCCCCTTCGCGGCCACGCGGCCGATGAGGCTGCGACCATCGTCGCCCGGCTCGAACACCGCCAGCTCACGCGGCTGGCCGCTCATGGCCCGCTGCATCGTTCGGATGATGTCGCCACGCTCACCCAGGGCACGCAAGGTCTTCTCGGCATCGGCATGAATGGCCCAGGTGCCGGGCTGCACCTCGTCGGCTAGGCCCAGGCGCTGCAAGCGTTGCAGGCGGCCGATCAGCAGCAGGCGCTGGCGTTGCAACCTCGGCTCGTTGAGCCGTTCGACATGCACCCGGCCATCCTCGCCGGTCTCGCGCTGCAAGGTGCGATCCAGGCTCGTCCACCGCTCCTGTTCCACCTCGCGCCTCAAGGTCTGCTGAATCTCCAGTTCGGTGCGCGGCCCCAGCCACTCGGTCGCCAGCTCGGCGGCGCGATGGCGGAAGCCGTGGGCGATGTAGTCACCCGCGATGATGAGGTCTTTGCCGGTGTCGTCGCGCCCGCGCACGATCAGGTGGGTGTGCGGGTTGTCGGTGTTCCAGTGATCCACCGCCACCCAATCCAGCCGCGTGCCCAGGTCGGCTTCCATGCGGCTCACCAGATGCCGGGTGTAGGTGCGCAGGTCGTCCAGCTCGGCCCCGTCCTCGGGCGAGACGATGAAGCGGAAATGGTGCCGGTCGTCGGCGCAGCGTTCCTTGAAGGCGTCCAGATCGGCTTCGTCGGCCTGTGGCCCGTAGCCCCGGCCCGGTTCGCCATCGCGACCCGCGCCGTCGCGCTCGATGTAGCGCAGGTGCTTGGCGAGCGATTGCGGGCTGGCCCGCTGGTGATTGACCAGCAAGGTCTTGATGGTCACGCGCCGCGACATGGGCATTAGCTTCGCCCCGGCGAAGCGCGCCGCCGTGTGGCCACGTCCGAGCCGAGAGCCGGGCCGCTGGCCGGTGCCAGCCGCGCCAGGACGGCGTACTGCCGACTTGCCGCTGCTGGCTTTGCCGGCCTGCTTGAGCACCTTGGAAACGAAGCTCTGCCCCTGGCCCTTGCCCCGGTTCTTCGGGGCGCTGGGGCGCACGCGAAAGTCGTCGTCGCGGCTGTCGGTCATGGCTGCGCTCCCCGCAAGCTTGGGCGTGTCCTGTCGTGCGAAGCACGCGGACATGCCAGCATTGGCGCGACCCTCGCGCCAAACGCGGCACGGTGGCGAAGCCGCTCCGTGCCGCGTTCCCCCCATGTGCTGACTGGCTTTCGACGCGGCCAGGTGCCGCGTCCTTTTGTCTTGCCTTCCGCCTTTGCCCTTCGCTGTCGCTCCAGGCAACGGCGGCCCGGCGGCGCTGCTGCGTGAACAGACAGCGCGCCGGCGAAAGCGCCAATGGCCGCAGGCCGGGCGCGTTCGAGGCAAGACGCCTGAACGTTGGACGGCTGCGCCGGATGCTGCGCGACGTGCGGTGCGAATGCACCGGCACGACAGGCGCAGCGACACTGAAGCAGCCAGCAGAACGACATGCCCGATGGCACGTCAGAGCGCAGCGAATCGGCGGCCATCATGGGCGTATCTCCGGCCACACCGGATGCGCTGACCGGGCCGAAATAGCGGCTGTCGAACGATGCTGGATTCGTCACGCTCAACAGGAGCAGTTCGCCCGGTTCAAGGCGGCGGCAAAGCTGCAAGGACGGCAGCGCCCGGCCCAGCCGGTCGGCGGGCAGTACGGCGGCCGAAGGCACGCCGTCGATGCGTACCTGACCGGCGACGATGCAGACGTGTTGCGGCGCGACCGCGCCCACACGTTTGAGCAGCGGAACGCGCGTCGGCAGGTAGCCGCGCTGCGCAGCGAGCGCGGCAGCCGTGGCCGGAAGCGGCACCAGCACGATGCTGTCCACGGACAACGGACGTGGCAGCGAGGCGGTGCGCGGGTCGAACGGGTCAATGCGATACCAGCCGACCGCCACGCTGTCGGACGGGTTGTAGGTCAGACGCGGCAGCGGCGACACGAAAGCCGCCCAGGCCAGCGCAGCGAAGCCGATGGCGGCCAGTGTCGCCAGCACGATGCGAGCGCGCAGGCGTGAGCGAGGACGCGGCGCCACGTCGGGCGCGTTGGGTGTGGTGGTCGGGGCGGTCATGGCAGCACCTTCCCGGCCAGCCAGGCGGTATGCCGCTCGGTGGTGTATTCGGGCAGCGCAAGGCGAGCCGCAAGACGGTTGCCCAGCGTGCGCCAGTACGCCGGCGACACGTCGATGGCAGCGATGCCCAGCGCCTCGATGCCGTCGATGCGCTCCAGCACGGCGCGCACGTTGGCATCGCCTTCGGTGTGTAGGAGCAAGCGCGCGCCCGGCTGAACACCGGGGATGCGCTGCGCCGCGTCCAGCGGTGTGCAAGCCTGCATCACCATGAGTTGCCAGCGGATCGTGCCGTAGTCGTTGGCCTGCCAGCGGATGCGGCAGAGCATCGCGCCCGGCAGGAACACCGCGCAGCGCCGCCAGCGGTCGA